>Ga0265293_10002008_pt1 | contig 42560 bp, 42 predicted proteins | sample Munlanlewell138R_FD_192505 | JGI IMG/M metagenome (GOLD analysis project Ga0265293, IMG submission 192505) | Leachate microbial communities from a municipal landfill in Southern Ontario, Canada - Leachate well 138R | ecosystem: Engineered > Solid waste > Landfill > Unclassified | place: Canada...
TAACAACAAGAAGACTTAAATTTGACAAAAAATATTCCCTGCAACATTTGTGGTTACAAGGTTATAAAGTTTAATATTTAGTTTTTAGGTGAGAAAGTCGGGTACTAGGTTTTTTGTCGATTTAACTAAGAAACTAATTGATAGAAATCTATAAATTAATCCAATTGTATTTATGATTTAACTATGCTATAATATGCTTAACATGAGTGGTACAGTATTCTAGTCAGCACAACTATCCTAGAGGGCGGGGCTAAAAATCCGTCGAAGGGCATATCGATGAAGTTCTTTATATGGGCTTGCGACGCCCAGTCGTGGGTCCCTATGGGGAGTAAAGGGGGATGGGGCGATCTGCAATGGCATGCAGGCGATGACCCTACTCTCGTGGAGACATGTTATTATATAAATAAAACATAACATGATAAACCTGCTGTGTACAACAGTACTAAAAGTAGAGTAGCCTGCCTTGAGTGAGATTTGGCGGATGATAAGTTCAATCTAATTTGTTGAAGGGCCCGATACATCTTAGGTTCTGTTATCGAAACCAGTCTTGCAAAAGAGGCTAAGGGATAGAATGGCTGTTGAGGAAAACTCCTAGACTGTTCTTGTGGAGGTAAATTGTGGATTACAGTGCGGACTAAGTGGCAATCCAGTTCCTTCCTTGGCGACAAGAAGGTAACAGAATTAAAGGGAAACCGCTGTCATGGCGACAGATAGTTTTTGTTAGGGAAATCCTGCTGGACCTAAAGCCGTAAGATTTACACTATTTACTACCACTCTTTTATTGCTGATAGCAGGAGCTATCAGCTTTTTACATATTGTTATTATTTTTAATATTATGGAGGTTTAAATATGGGTAAAAAGGAAGAGGAAAGGGCTTCCGTTAAATACAATTATAAATGGGTTTTCTTTATTAGTATATGGACTTTTTTCATGGCAGTAGGCATATCCATAATAACTGAAAACCTTGTCAAAAATCTGGATATTGCAATTGCCTTTTTTGTTCTAATTTTAATTATCCTAGTGGGTATAGTATTTGATATAATAGGAATAGCTGTTACGACGGCGGAGGAAAAGCCTTTCCACGCCATGGCAGCTAACAAGGTCAGAGAGGCTAAATATGCTATAAAGTTGGTTAGAAATGCAGGGCAGGTATCAAATTTTTGCAACGACGTTATCGGGGATATTTGTGGTATTTTGTCTGGTGCCCTAGGTACGACCATAGTCTATAAACTAATGGGCATATATACGATTATAAATGCGACGGCCCTTACGATAATAATTTCATCTTTGGTAGCCTCCTTTACTGTTGGGGGAAAAGCTTTGGGCAAGTCCATTGCCCTAATCTATCATGAAAAGATAATATATAGCATAGCAAAGGTAATTATGGTTTTTGAAAACAACTTAAACATTAGACTGTTTTCCAATGAAAAAAACAATAAGAGATAATTTGGGGAGATTACTGTGAAGAAAAGAGCAGATGTAATTTTATTTGAGAAGGGTTTAGTTGAATCTAGGGAAAAGGCCAAGAGGTTGATAATGGAAGGTACAGTCTTTATCGGCAACGAAAGAGTAGACAAGGCTGGTGTTAAAATCGACGAGGATTCAGAAATAATAATAAAGGACAATCCCATTTCCTATGTAAGTAGGGGTGGATTAAAACTGGAAAAGGCAATTGAAAGTTTCGGTTTAAATCTGGACGGCAAGGTTGCCATGGACATTGGAGCATCCACAGGGGGCTTCACCGATTGCATGCTGAAGAAGGGAGTATCAAAGGTATATGCAGTGGACGTTGGATATGGGCAGTTAGATTGGGGATTGAGGAATGATTCTAGGGTCATTGTAATGGAAAGGACTAATATTAGGAATGTGACTAGGGCTGATATTGGGGAGGAAATAGACTTTATTTCCATAGACGTATCCTTTATTTCCCTTAGACTTGTTCTTCCTGTAGCAGCAGACCTACTAGGTTCTGATGGGCAAATTGTAGCCTTGGTTAAACCTCAATTTGAAGCTGGTAGGGAAAGAGTTGGGAAAAAAGGCATCATAAGGGATAAGATTGTACATATGGAGGTATTAAAATCTATAGTGGACTTTTCTAGTGAATTAGGATTTGCCATTGGTGGGATGGATTTCTCGCCAATTACAGGGGCAACTGGAAATATAGAATTTTTGATTTACTTGAAAAAGTCTGCTACAGGTAAATTGGACGGTAAAGATATTGAAAGACTAGTTGAATCAGCTCATAAGGAATTAGGTAAGTAAATTTTATATGGGGGTCTTTATATGTTGGTAGAATTAAATATCAGTAACTTCGCTATTATAGATGAATTAAAGATTAATTTTACTAAGGGTTTAAATATAATTACTGGGGAGACAGGAGCTGGGAAGTCAATTTTAATTGAGGCCATAGGGATTATTTTGGGCTCTAGAAGCAATAGGGACTATATTCAAACTGGTCAGGAAAAGGCAGTCTTAGAAGGGGTATTTTATGTAGAAGATATTCAAATCCTAAGATCTATTTTAGAGGATTATTCTATAGATGTAGATGATGATAAGCTGTTAATTATCACAAAGGAAATATATTTAAATGGTCCAAGCATATCTAAGGTAAATGGACGAAATTTAAACTTGACTATGTTAAGGAGATTAACTAGTCAACTGGTGGATATTTTTGGGCAGCATGAGCATCAGTCTTTGCTGGATATATCAAACCACATTTTGCTGGTGGATTCTTTCGGGGATAAGGATTTACTGGAATTAAAGTCAAAGGTCAGGTCCCTATATCAAGAGTTGAAAGAAGAAGAAAAGAAACTTATATCCTTGTCAGTTGACAGTAGCGAAAGAGACAGGGAAATAGATATTTTAAAATATCAAATTCAAGAAATAGATGAAGCAAATTTGACAGAGGAAGATGAGGATAGTATTGAAAGCGAATATAAGAAGCTTTCAAACATAAATACAATATCTCAATCCATAGAAGAGGCTATAAATTACTTTAGCAGCGAGGATTTTAGTTCTGGTGGGCTATTGAATTTATTTAATAGGTCCCTTTCACTTGTTGACAATGGAAGAAGGTATGACGGTACACTGGACGACTTGTACAGAAGAATGGAAGATATTAACTACGAATTGCAGGATATTAATAGGGAATTAGTATATTATTTAGAAAGTATAGATGTTGATGCTGAAAGATTATATCTACTAGAAGAAAGAATTAATTTGGTAAATAGGTTAAGAAAAAAGTATGGAAAATATATAAATAATATACTAGAATTCAAGCAAGAGGCAGAAGATAGACTAGAAAAGCTATTAAACCATGAGAAAGAATACCAGTTGATAAGTAAAAAGATTGTGGAATTGAAGGGCATTTTGATAAATAATTCCGAAGAGCTTTCATCTAAAAGGAAGAAGATTAGTAAGATATTGGAGGGTCAAGTCAGGGAAGAATTAAATGCACTAAATATGCTGGACGTGAATTTCAAGATAGGCTTTAAAAGGCATGATGAACCTGCCATAGACGGCTACCATAAAATTGAGTTTCTTATATCTACAAATCCAGGTGAAGATTTGAAACCACTATCAAAGATTATTTCAGGTGGAGAGATGTCTAGAATTATGCTAGCGTTTAAAAGTATAGTAGCCCTTCAGGATAAAATACCTACCCTGATATTTGATGAAATTGATTCTGGAATATCAGGCAGGACAGCCCAGGTAGTGGGCGAAAAGATAGACATGATTTCCAAATCCCATCAGCTCATATGTATATCCCACTTGCCCCAAATAGCTGCTTTTGCAGATAGTCATTTTCTAATAGACAAGGTTAGGGAAAAAGATAGGACTAGGACAAGGGTTCAAAGGCTTTCGGAAACTGCTAGAGTTGAGGAAATGGCTAGGCTTTTAGGTGGGGCAAATTTGACAAAGAAAACCCTGGAACATGCATCAGAGATGATTGAAATGTCAAAAAAAATCAAAAAAAGCTAAAAACATCGATATAAATGTTGAAATAATTAGACTTTGATTAAATATCAGGGTCTTTTTTTATGGAAAAAATTTAATTACTTTCTATTTAAAAAACTTTTTAAGGAGAATAAATAACTATAAAAAAGGCTAAATTAAATATGAAATTCAAATTAGGAGGTGGATAAACAAAGTTAATTAGGAGAGTGATAATATTTGAAAGGTTCTAAAAATTATTACAAAATTGCAGTATTAATCGCCGCATTATTCTTAATGACCTTAAGTTTACGCTCAAATGAGATTTTATTTTCTCCTTCAGATATAAAGATTGTTAAAGGGGAAAATAAAAATTTTGATATTGCTTTTCCCTTCTACCTAAGCTTTAGTCACGATAAGGAATCTGTCATAGAAGCGAGTTCAAATACTTCTGATAATATTAGCCTTAGAAGGTCTTATTTATTAAATGGACTTGATACTGGAGAGACAAAGGTACAGTTAAAACTATTAGGTTTAATCCCAATAAAAAACTATAAGATAAATATAGTTGATAGACCAGAACTTGTTCCAGGAGGGAATGCCATTGGCGTTAGGCTCAGTACAAAAGGAGTCTTAGTTGTAGCTGTAACAGATATAGTAGATATCAATGGACAAAGAAAAAGTCCTGCCAAAGATGCTGGTTTGAAAATTGGAGATAATATCTTAGAAATAGATGGTATCAAGGTGGCTGATGTAGAGCATGTCGTGAGTATATTAAATGATGTTAGGGATAAAAAGGTTAAAATTCTAGTCCAAAGAAATAAGACAGAACTGCTCACAGAAGCAAGACCAATACAAAGTATGCAAGATAACAACTATAGGCTGGGTATTTGGGTAAGGGATAAGACTTCTGGCATTGGGACCTTGACTTATTTTAATAAAGATACTAATGAATTTGGGGCACTAGGTCACGGTATTGTAGACGCAGATACCGGAAAGTTACTTTCTGTAGACAAGGGAAAAATCATGAATGCAAAGATATCTAAAGTAGAACAAGGAAAGAAAGGAAGTCCTGGTGAAATCAGGGGAGTATTTTATGAGGCAAATAGTGTCATTGGCGATATATCTGCAAACAACTCTTTTGGAATATTTGGTACTGTAAATGATGAATATTTAAAAATGTTTAAAGATAAGCCTTTACAGATAGGTTTTAAAGAAGAAGTAAATGAAGGAAAGGCCTATATCTTAACTACTGTTGACGACAATATACAAGAAAAATTTGAGATAGAAATTATTAAGACACAGCCGCAAGTAAAGGCTGAGCAAAAAAGCATGATAATTAAAATTACTGATAAGAAGCTTTTAGAAAAAACAGGAGGCATAGTGCAGGGGATGAGTGGTAGCCCTATTATACAAAATAACAAACTAATCGGAGCTATCACTCATGTTTTTGTTAATGACCCTACTAAGGGTTATGGAATATACATTGAATGGATGTTAGAGTAGGGAAATTAGTGCATTCAAAAGTCCTAGAATAAATATCTAGGACTTTTTTAAAAAGATATAAAAAAAAGAAGGACTTTTCACAAAGATGTCGAAATAGTAAGTGGAACAAATTACCATATTAATAATATAGGGGGATTTTAGATGAAAAAAACAAAGGTTGTAATTGCGGATGATAATAAGGAGTTTTGTGAAATTTTAAATCGACTTATCTCATCTTATGAGGAATTTGAGATTATCGGAATTGCTAAAGATGGCGTAGAAGCTCTAGAAATTATCGAAGAAGAAAGACCAGATGTTTTGATTCTAGATATCATAATGCCTCATTTAGATGGCTTAGAGGTGCTAGAGAGACTACATAATTCGGAAGATATGTATTTTCCAAAGGTTATTGTACTTTCAGCGGTGGGACAGGATAAGATTACCCAAAGAGCAATTGAACTAGGTGCAAGTTACTATGTGGTAAAACCTTTTGATTTCCAGGTTTTCATGAAAAGACTAAAGGAGATTGCTGGGGATGAATACTCCTCTTTCAAGATAGGTGAAGTGGGAGATGACTATTTCGGTAAAAAACCTCCCGTTGTCGAAAATAATTTGGAAACCAGAATAACTAAGATTATCCATGAGATTGGAATACCGGCCCATATAAAGGGTTATTTGTATTTAAGGGAGGCAATTACTATGGTAGTGAAGGATATGGACTTTCTAGGGGCCATAACCAAGGAACTCTATCCCCATATAGCAGATAAATTCAACACAACACCTTCTCGTGTTGAAAGGGCAATTAGACATGCTATTGAGGTGTCATGGACCAGGGGAAGGTTAGATACCATAAATCAATTATTTGGCTATACAATCAACAACGACAAGGGCAAACCTACTAACTCGGAATTCATAGCACTAATTGCTGACAAATTGCGACTTGAGCAGGGAGATAGGGCCGCCAGCATATAATTAATAATACATCCGCCTAGGTGATTAGGGGGATGTATTTATATAAAATTATTTTAATTGATGCAGGTTTCCATCTTTTAGGATATACTATTAAGTGTATATTAATTTTAAAAGTGAATACAAGGCTAGGAGGGAGATGTACTAATGAGCTTTGAGGAAAAAACCATGAAATCTGATAAGCTATATGAAGGGAAGATCCTTAATTTAAGGGTTGACACCGTGGAATTACCTGATAAGAAATATTCAAAGCGAGAAATAATCGAACATCCCGGTGGAGTTGGTATAATACCAATTGCAGATGACAACTCTATAATTTTAGTTAGGCAATATAGAAAGGCCGTAGAGAAATTTCTATTGGAGATACCTGCAGGGAAATTAGAACTGAACGAGGAACCTAGGGTAACAGCCATAAGGGAATTAAAAGAGGAAACTGGATACACAACCAATAAAATGGACTACATACTCGAATTCCACACTTCCCCCGGCTATACCAATGAGAAAATATATCTCTTTCTGGCAACTGACCTAGTCAAGGGAGAGGCAATGCCTGACAATGGTGAATTCATAGAAGTTGAAAGTTTCAGTATAGATACTCTTGTTAGAATGATAGACAGGGGAGAGATTATTGACAGTAAAACGATTATAGGGATTAATTTTGCAAAAAAATATTTGGAGAAAGACATGGAGTGATAATGTTATTCCCCTAAGCATATTATGTTCTAAGGCTTGTATGTAAGGGGGAAAGCAAATGTTGATGAGACTAAAAATCCTATGTAAGAGACATCTCCAAAATAACTTTACTATATATCTAATAATTATAAGTTGCTTTATGTTGGGGATAATTATTGGATCCATTTTGGCAAATAGATTGGATACTGAAATCCATAATAATATTTATGAAACTACTGATAGTATAATTTATTCTTTAGCTATGAATTTAAAATTTATTCTTCCTATCTACCTACTGGGTTTGGTTAGCTTTGGGATTATATTTACCCCTCTTATTTTATGCTGGAAAGGCATAAATATAGGGCTGACAGTAGGTTTTATCGTTAAGTTTTTTGGAGTGAGGGGCTTTATATTTACAATTCTGGGATTATTACCTCAATACCTTATGATAATACCAGCTTTCTTGGGAATTGCCGGCCTTAGCCTGGCTAATTCAAGCCATATTAGCAAGAGCAGTAGAAAATCTAGGGACCTGTATACAAATTTTGGCGATTATTCAATACTTACAATGCTTTTTATCTTATTATTTATATTGGCTAGTATTATCGAGGTATACATTACCCCATATTTTTATAAGTTTGTGAATTGATACAATTATATTTGATTTTAAAAGGGGAAATATTATGGATATTATGGCAGAGTATTCGGATTATATAAGGAATGTGAAGAAATTAACCCAAAATACATCAGAGGCTTATTTAAGGGACCTTCAACAGTTTAAGGACTATCTGAAACAAATAGAAATTGGTGATATAAAAAAAGCTAGTAAAGCAATTGTCATTACATATTTGATGAACCTACAAAAAAAAGGGAAATCGGCCTCTACGATTTCGAGAAAACTGGCTTCAATCAGGTGTTTTTTTCAGTACTTACTTAACAGAAATCAAATAAGCGAAGATCCTACCCTTAATTTAAAATCTCCTAAATCAGAAAAAAGAATTCCATCTATCTTAACTGAGGAAGAGGTTAATATTCTATTATCTCAGCCAAAGTCCAAGGATTTTAAAGGGATTAGGGACAAGGCAATGCTGGAACTGCTCTATGCGACTGGTCTTAGAGTATCTGAAATAGTTGCTCTAAATGTAGAGGATATTATTTCCAGTTCATCCTTGCTTGTAATTAGAGACGAGGGCAATGAGAGGGTTATACCTATAGGAGAAATAGCCATGGATGCATTAACTGAATATATGAATATTTACAGACCTAAAGATAAGGACAAGGATCAAAATAATCCGCTTTTTTTAAATTATGCTGGAAAAAGATTGACAAGGCAAGGTTTTTGGAAAATCATTAAATACTATACCAAGAAGGCAGATATTCAAAAGGATATTACCCCCCATATGTTGAGACATTCATTTGCAGTGCATTTAATAGAGAATGGTGCAGATATGAAGACTGTGCAAGAGATATTGGGGCATTCTGATATATCTACTACCCAGATGTATGCATTTGCTTCCAAACAAAATGAACTAAGGGAAGTATATAAAAAATCACATCCAAGAGCATAGGAGGAGTTTATATGAACTATTTAGAAAAGATAAAAGAAACTAAAGATTTTATTGCAGAAAAAATAGATAATATGCCTACAGTGGGACTTATCTTGGGATCGGGTCTAGGGGGCCTAGCAAATAAGATAGAAGATCCTCTAGTTATTAAATACGAAGATATACCAAATTTCCCAAAGTCTACTGTTGAAGGCCATGCCGGACAACTTGTAATAGGCAAACTGGGGGGGAAGATAGTAGCAGCCATGCAAGGCAGATTTCACTACTATGAAGGCTACCCACTCAGGGAGGTAACCTTTCCAATAAGGGTTTTGATTGGGCTGGGTATAAAAAGCCTTTTGGTAACCAATGCCGCTGGCGGTGTAAATATGGACTTTGCCCCTGGTGATTTGATGATCATAAAAGATCATATTAACTTTGCAGGACAAAATCCCCTAATAGGAGAAAACCTTGATGAATTGGGGCCTAGATTTGTAGACTTGTCAAGGGCATATGACAGGGATTATATTAGCCTTGCAAAGTCAACGGGAAAGGAATTGGGCATAGATTTGAAGGAAGGAATTTATATGTGGTTTTCTGGTCCCACCTATGAAACTCCTGCAGAGGTAAGACTGGCAAGAATTGTTGGAGCAGATGCAGTTGGCATGTCAACAGTTCCCGAGGTAATTATCGCAAACCACGAGGGAATTAAGGTTTTAGGCATTTCAACTATAACAAACATGGCGGCAGGCATTTTAGACAAACTATTGAGCCATGACGAAGTCGTTGAGACTTCTGAAAGGGTCAAGGAAAAATTTGAAAAACTTATAGTTCAAATACTATATAAAATTTAGCTGGAGTGATTATTTTGAGAATATATGACATTATTAAAAAAAAGAGAGATGGAGGAGTTCTTTCTACAGAGGAGATAAATTATTTTATAGAAAACTATACGAACAATAATATACCAGACTATCAAGCTTCAGCACTATTGATGGCAATATTTATAAACAAGATGAACAAGAAGGAGACCTTGGATTTGACTAGGGCCATGATAAATTCTGGTGATAGCTTTGACCTATCCTCTATAGACGGGATAAAGGTAGACAAGCATTCTACTGGAGGAGTAGGAGATACCACAAGCCTAATTTTAGGGCCTATGGTTGCCGCCGCAGGAGTACCCTTTGTCAAGATGTCGGGGAGGGGCCTAGGTCATACTGGAGGAACCTTAGACAAGTTAGAATCAATTAAGGGCCTTAGGGTTGAACTGAGCAATGATGAGTTTAGCAGAATTGCCAATGATATAAACCTATCTATTTGCAGTCAAACGGGAAATATAACCCCTGCTGATAAAAAATTATATGCTTTGAGGGATGTAACTGCTACGGTGGAAAACTTATCTCTAATAGCTGCTAGTATAATGAGTAAGAAACTGGCTATACAATCCGATGCCATAGTGCTAGATGTTAAGGTTGGCTCTGGTGCCTTCATGAAAAACCTTGAAGATGCCATTGTCCTAGCTAAAGAAATGGTCAGCATAGGCAATGCATATGGGAGGAAAACCATTGCCCTTGTAACCAACATGGATGAACCATTGGGTAGAAAGATTGGTAATGCCCTAGAGGTAGAGGAGGCAATTGATACCTTACAGGGAAAGGGACCGGAGGACCTATTGGAACTGTGTTTGAGTCTAGGTTCAAAATTACTTATTCTAGCCAAAAAAGCTGAGAATGAGACCGAAGGCAGGGAAATCCTGCTAGATACCATCTATTCAGGCAGGGCTTTTGAAAAGTTCTCTCAAATGGTTAAACTGCAGGGTGGGGATATATCATATCTTAATGACACTAAACTCTTGCCAAAATCAAAATATATTGTGGAAGTAAAATCTAAGCTAGAAGGTTATGTAAGGGCCTTGGATGCTGAAGAAATAGGCAAGTGTGCCCTTAGCCTTGGTGCTGGCAGAGAGACAAAGGACAGCAAACTAGACTTGTCTGTCGGCTTGGATCTAAATAAGAAGATTGATGATAAGGTGGCCATAGGTGAAACATTGGCATTTATCCACGCCAACGATTTAGAGAAGGCAAATGAAGTGGAAAAGAGCTTGCATGATATATATATAATTGGCGAAAAGAAGGAGGCAGCAAAGAAATTAATTTATGAAGAGGTCCACTAGCCGCCAATTTTTGTAAGTTTAATTTTTGTATAAGCTAGGATTTTATGGATAATATAAAAGTAAATATATGAAATGGAGGTAATAGTTTGAGAAAGAGATACGTATCCATTTTATTAGTACTTTTTATTTCCATAATTCCCTTTAGTGCCTTGGCTGAAACCGATTTAAAGATTGATGCAAAATCTGCCCTACTGATGGATGTAAATACTGGAGAAATTATATACAGCTTAAATGAACATGACAGATTGTCACCAGCCAGTATTACGAAAATAATGACCATGCTATTGGGAATTGAGGCAGTGGAGGCTGGGAGGATTTCATTAGATGACAAGGTTGTCGTTACGGAACACGCCTCTAGGATGGGTGGCTCTCAGGTCTATCTGGAGTCGGGAGAAACCCAGCTCGTAGAAGAGTTGTTTAGGGCTATTGCTATTCGTTCCGCCAATGATGCTTCAGTTGCCTTGGCAGAGTACATTTCTGGTTCAGAGGATGCCTTTGTTGACCTAATGAATAAGAGGGCTGGAAGTCTGGGGATGAAGAATACCTTTTTTTCAAATGCCAGTGGTCTGCCTGATTCTAATCACTACACTTCTTCCTATGATGTAGCCTTGATGTCCAGAGAATTGCTGAAACATCCTGTGGTAAGTGAATGGCTGACTACATATATATATGACATGAAAGTGGGAAAGAATAAGTCTAGTACACAAACCATGGTCAATACCAATAGGTTGATTAAGGAATATGAAGGAACTACGGGGATAAAAACTGGTTCAACTAATGAGGCTGGATTTTGTCTATCTGCTTCTGCTAAGAGGGGAAATCTCGAATTAATTGCTGTTGTCATGGGTTCAAGGAGCTCACAAGTTAGATTTGGTGAAAGCAAAAGGATGCTAGATTACGGATTTGCAAACTATGAATCCCTAAGCATAGGGAAAAAAGGAGAGATTGTAGCTACAATTCCAGTGGAAAAGGGCAAGATTAGGGAAGTAGATATCATGCTTTCCAGAGATAGCTTTGTACTACTGCCAAAGGGTGAGAAGGGCAAGGTTAGTCGTGAACTTCTCCTACCTGAAATAATAAAGGAAGCCTTGACAGCGGGAGAAGAGATTGGAGAACTCATAATCAGCCTAGATGGCAGTGAAGTGGATAGAATAAAGCTAGTTACTAAATCTGATATTGAAAAGGCCAATATTTTCAACATGATGAACAGGGTCCTAAATAACTATTTAAAAGGAATTTAGCCGGCTTTAAGAATTACAACCTCGACTTTAACTAGTCGAGGTTGTATAATGTTTATAGGTAATTAAAAGAGAGGGGTATTGTGTGGGCCTAATATATAGTTTACCGGGGCTTCTTGTGGCAATTATCTTTCACGAGCTTGCCCATGGATATACAGCTTTTATGCTAGGTGATAGTACAGCCAAAGATTCAGGGAGGTTGACCTTAAATCCCATAAGGCATATTGACCCTATGGGCTTTATTTTCATGCTGATTTTTAAGTTTGGATGGGCCAAGCCTGTTCCCATAAATCCCTATAGGTTTAAGTACAGGAAGTTGGGAACAATTCTAGTTTCACTAGCTGGGCCAGTTGCAAATTTTATTATTTCTATAGTTGTAGGTCTACTTTATTCCCTAAACTTATTTAGAAATCCCACAATCAATGAGATACTATTAATAGCCCTATGGTATAATATTATGTTGGGAGTCTTTAATTTATTGCCATTTCCCCCCTTGGACGGGTCGAAAATCCTGGCCAGTCTTTTACCTAGAAGATGGGAATATAAGTTCTACAGGTATGAAAGATATTTTTGTATAGTATTATTACTTTTAGTTGCGACTAATATTATACCCAAAATTATGGGGCCGATTATTGAAGCTACTTTAGCTATTTTACTAGTAATTTTAAGCTTTTTAAGGGGAATTATATATGGACTATAAGATAATGATAGATGCATTTGAGGGACCCATGGACCTACTTCTTCACCTTATTGATAGGGCAGAAATTGATATATACGACATTCCCATCAGGGAGATAGCTGAACAATTTGTGGAATATATAAGAAAAATGGAAGAATTAAATCTTGATGTCGCCAGTGAGTTTTTAGTCATGGCGGCCTCGCTACTAGAAATTAAGTCAAAGATGCTTTTGCCCCAGAAAGAAAAAGATAATGAGGACCAGTTGGAGATTGAAGAGGATCCAAGGGCGGAACTAATTAGAAGGTTGGTTGAATATAAAAAATATAAGGGCCTTGCAGACAGGCTAAAGACGCTAGGAGATGTCCAGTCCAGAGTATATTATAGACCCAAGGAAGACCTATCCGAGTATGTAGATGAGCAGATTATCTTAGAGGGCTTTGATCTTTATTCCCTGTACGAAACCTTTGGCAAGATATTGAAAAGAAAGAACTTAGAGCCTAATTTTTTAGATATGGCTGAAATTGAAAGGGAAGAGTATACCCTTGGTGGCTGTATTCAAGATATTAAGGAAAGGCTATATACTGGGGATAGAATTAGTTTTAGTGAGTTAATTTCAAATAGCAGCATAGGAGAAATCATCACATATTTTCTTTCGATTTTAGAATTAATCGACATGAAATATATTAATGTGTTGCAGGAATCAGATTTTGGGGATTTAATTATTGTCAGAAGATTAGAGGGTGAGCAATAGATATGGAAAATAAAGAACTGAAGGCCATAATTGAAGCCTTGTTATTTACATGGGGAGATCCTTTAGACTTGGGGGATATATCCACCATTACAGAAGTGGATGAAAAGACCCTTGCCAGGGTCATGGATGAGATGGTTGGAGATTTTGATTACAACAGAAGGGGTGTTAGAATTGTCAAGGCCAATAGATCCTATCAATTGTCTACAAGACCTGAACACTATCATTGGATTAAAAAACTGTCAAATCCAAAATTTACTAGGGGGCTTTCTAATGCTGCCTTGGAAACCTTATCTATTATTGCCTATAGACAGCCAGTTATAAAATCAGATGTTGAAGCAATCAGGGGAGTTAGATCTGATAGATCAATTGAGACTCTTGTAGATAGGGGATTAGTTAAGGAATTGGGAAGGATGGATAAGGTAGGCAGACCCATAATCTATGGTACTACTGACTTATTTTTAAGGTCTTTTGGATTGGAAAGTTTGGAAAACTTGCCTAGTCTGGAAGAATTTAATGAAAATATGGAAAATATAGCATTTGAGGAATAATACTTGAATAGTATTATTTTTCTTTTTTATTGGCAAAATACTTATTAAAACATATGGGAGGTATTTCTCTTGAATAAATTAAAATATCTATTAATAATATTGATAAGTATTTTGTCTTCTAGTATAGTATATGGTGAAAACCTAAATCTTAGTAGTCAGTCCTCAATACTAATGGAGAGCAAGTCTGGAAGGATACTTTTTGAAAACAATGCATATAAAAAATTGCCTATGGCTAGTACAACCAAGATAATGACGGCCTTAATAGCCTTAGAAAGAGGAAGGCTGGATGATGATGTCCAAGTTCATATAGACAGTGTGGGGGTAGAGGGTTCTAGTATCTACCTAAAGGATAAAGAAGTAATGAAGTTAGAGGATTTGCTATATGGATTAATGCTACAATCTGGCAACGATGCAGCAGTGGCAATTGCAATTCACATTGGTGGTACAGTTGAAGAATTTGTAGCCTATATGAATAAAAGAGCAGAGGAACTTGGGGCAATTAATACTAATTTTACAAACCCCCATGGGCTGCATTGTAGCAACCATTATACTACAGCCTATGATCTGGCCTTGATTAGCAGAGAGGCATTGGCTAATGAAGATTTTGCTAAAATAGTTAATACCAAGTCCTATAGTTCCAAAAGGGATGAAAACAATTATTTTTATAATAAGAATAAGACCCTGTGGGATTACATGGGAGGAGACGGAGTCAAGATTGGTTATACCATGAGCTCAGGCAGATGCCTCGTTTCATCTGCTACGAGAAATAATATGAAAATCATAGCAGTTAGCTTAAATGGCCAGGACTGGTTTAGGGATAATTACAAGTTACTTGATTATGGATTTGAAAACTTTAAAATGTACTTATTATATGATAAGGGACAGTTTGTAGAAAAAATAGCTCTAGGGGAGGGAGATAGACAATTTGCTGATTTGCTAACAGAAGAATGTCTTTATTATCCCCTAAAAGATGGGGAAAGGGAGAATATTAAAATAAGTACTGATATCCCTAAGACCCTTAAACTACCTATAGATGAGGGGGAAAAAGTAGGATCCATTTCCACATATTTAAACGGTAGGCTATTGGCAAGAGACAATCTTACAAGTAAATACCCAATCAGAAAGACTAATATCATAGTAAGATTATTTCAGAAGATTAGGGGTAAATAGAACTTATATACGAAAAGAGAAGAGGTATGGAAATGAGATTGCAAAAATACATTGCCCTATGTGGGGTTACGTCTAGAAGGAAGGCGGAAGATTTAATTGTCAATGGAGAGGTAAAGGTAAATAACCTGATTGCTAAAGAATTGGGAACTTCAATAGATGTGGACAAGGACAAGGTAAAGGTAAAAGACAAGCTAATAAGCTTAGAGAAATCCAAGGTTTATATTATGCTCAACAAACCTGTAGGTTTTGTAACTACACTCAAAGATGAGAAGAATAGAAATGTGGTGACTGACCTAATAGAAGGGGTAAGAGAAAGAATTTACCCTGTGGGCAGACTTGATACTGATACCACTGGTCTACTATTGTTGACCAATGATGGAGACTTGGCCTATAAACTCACCCATCCCAGTAACGAAATACCAAAAAGGTACATTGCCATAGTAGAAGGAGTACCAAACAAAATTGAACTAGATAGATTTAGAAAGGGCCTAAGGATAGAGGGTAAGCAAACTTCAAAGGCGACAATAAAGATTGCAAAAAGATATGAAATGGAATCAATTTTAGATATAGTAATCCACGAGGGAAGAAATAGGCAGGTTAAAAAAATGTGTGAGGCTATTAATCATCCAGTAAAGAAGTTAAAAAGGATAGCAATTGGGGACCTAGAATTAGGGGGTTTAAATATCGGAAACTGGAGATTTTTAGAAGAAGATGAAATTGAATATTTAAAACAATTGTAATAGGTGGGGTTTACATGTTGATATTTAGAAAATACAAGGATAATGATAGACGTGGCCTTGAGCAACTCTTGGCTGATGAGGGAATGGCAGACTTTAACTTTGACGGGCTTATATACCTTGCAATAGAAGACGGAGCATTAGTTGGACTTGCCAAGGGAGATAAATTCAAGAACAGATGGTTTTTAGAATATTTACTTATTGCTAAAGATAAGAGGGGAAGGGGACTTGGTGATGCTCTTTTAAGGTCGATTTTGAATAGAATGAACAATTTAGGGGCAAGATGGGTGTACTCTACTAGGTCAGAAGATTATTTGCTATATAAGGGTTTTACACTTAATGAATTTGGTGAATTGGAATTAGATGTTGATGAATTTTTTGATAAGCCTTGTGATGGATCTGGTAGTTGTCATGTATAGTCAAATAGTGAATAATATTAGGCTATGGGAAGCCATAGCATCAAATTCTATAAGGCCAGGTCAAAGGGTAGTAGATTGTACCGTAGGCAATGGAAATGATACAATTATGTTGGCTGAACTAGTTGGTGAAAAAGGTAAGGTGTATGGATTTGATATTCAAAAAGAGGCCTTGGATATAACTGCAAGAAAACTGGATTTAAGGAATTTAGGAGGCCAAGTAAACTTAATCTTGGATGGGCATGAGAATATAGATAAGTATATAGGTGAGGAAGTAGATTTCATAGTATACAACCTAGGCTATTTGCCCAAGGGAGATAAGGCTATCAAGACAAAAAAGACTACAACTATAATTAGTTTGCAAAAATCCCTAGGCTTATTGAAGGAAAACGGTATTCTTGTCCTTACAAGCTACACTGGACACCAGGGCGGTTTAGATGAAAAAAAGGCTGTTGAGGAATATTTAGAAGCTCTAGATCAAAGATTATTCAATGTACTAAAGTATGAGTTTCTTAATCAAAAAAACTCTCCGCCTATTTTATATGCTGTAGAAAAATCAAAGATGAGGAGGTAATTAAATGGCAGGTATAAAGCTTACAGATACGATTTTGAGGGACGCACATCAATCACTGATTGCTACCAGGATGAAATTGGAGGACATGCTCCCAATAGCAGAAAAATTAGACAATGTAGGATTTCATGCTTTAGAAATGTGGGGTGGAGCTACCTTTGATTCATCCTTAAGATATTTAAATGAGGACCCATGGGAGAGGCTAAGAGCCTTGAGAAAGGCCTTTAAAAAGACAAAGTTACAAATGTTGCTAAGGGGGCAAAACCTATTGGGATATAGGCATTATCCCGACGATGTAGTTGAGGAATTTGTGAAGAAGTCCATAGAAAATGGCATAGATATTATAAGGGTTTTTGATGCATTAAATGACGTAAGGAATATTAAGGGCTCCCTAGAGGCTACAAAAAAGTATGGAGGTCATGCTCAGGCAGCTATTTCCTACACCATAAGCCCAGTTCACAATACCAAGTACTATGTAGACTTGGCCTTGGAAATGGCAAGTCTGGGAGTCGATTCTATATGTATAAAAGATATGTCTGGGATTTTGTTACCCTATCCGGCAGAGGAGTTGGTTAGGGAACTTAAGAAGGTAATCGATTTGCCCATAGAAGTTCATTCTCATTTTACTAGTGGAATTGCTAATCAAACCTATATGAAGGCCATAGAAGCAGGAGCGGATATTATAGATACTGCAATATCACCTTTGGGGAATGGAACATCTCAACCAGCAACTGAACCTATGATTGCTTCACTAGAGGGTTCACCTTACTATCCTAGCGACATTAATATGAAGTTGTTGTTGGAGGTCTCTGAATACTTTAAGGACTTGAGAGAAAAGTATTTAGAAGAGGGCCTCTTAAATCCCAAGGTTTTAAATGTAGATGTAAATACCCTAGTATATCAGGTTCCGGGGGGAATGCTGTCTAATCTAGTTTCCCAATTGAAAAGCCAAGGCAGGGAAGATCAATTTGAGGAGGCCTTGAAAGAGGTTCCAAAAGTTAGAGAAGACTTTGGCTATCCACCATTAGTGACCCCCATGAGTCAAATTGTAGGAACACAGGCTGTATTTAATGTCATCCTTGGAGAAAGGTATAAGATGGTACCCAATGAGGCTAAAAATTATGTAATGGGCCTATATGGGAAACCTACCTTGCCCATATCCGATGAAATAAAAGATAAGATAATCGGGGATGAAGAGGTATTTACTGGTAGACCGGCAGACCTAATGAAGCCACAATTAGAGGAGTTTAAGGAGGAAATCAAGCAGTATATGGAGCAGGAAGAAGATGTCCTAACCTATGCCCTATTCCCTCAAGTTGCACTAGAGTTTTTTAAGAACAGACAGGCAAAGAAATATAAGATAGATCACAATTTACTAGATGAAGAAAACCAAATATATCCAGTTTAACCAGGTCGAAAGACTTGGTTTTTTTATTTCTAACTTAAATTTGCAACAAATCATTCATTAGAAAATTATATGAAATAAATCTTGCAAAGGATATTTCAGTCTGATATTATTAAATTAAAGGAAACTATCATGCCAAAAATATCCAGTGATGCAGTAGGCTACAAGATTTAGAATAATATCTAGGGGGGAGAGAAATGACAACAAAGACAAAGACAAAAAAGACTCTTATAGTTGAAGAGAATTGGTGTAAGGGTTGTGGTATTTGTGTTGCATTTTGTCCTAAAAACGTACTGGAGATAAAGAACGGAAAGGTAAATATAAGGGACTTAGAATCCTGTATCCAATGCGGTCAATGTGAATTAAGATGTCCAGATTTTGCAATTTATCTAGGGGGAGATTAAGATGGAAGAAAAAACTGTCAAGTTGATGCAGGGAAATGAGGCCTGTGTCGACGCTGCTATTGTTGCTGGAATGAAATTTTATGCAGGTTACCCAATCACTCCATCTACTGAAATAGCTGAATTGTCAGCGGAGAAACTTCCTAGAATCGGCGGACGATTTATACAAATGGAAGATGAAATTGCTGGTATTTCGGCCATTATTGGAGCATCAATTGCGGGTACAAAATCTATGACTGCCACAAGCGGACCGGGATTTTCACTGAAACAGGAAGGCATTGGCTATGCTGTCATTACTGAAACGCCATGTGTAATTGTCAATGTCCAAAGAGGTGGACCCAGTACAGGACTGCCAACTGCCCCTGCCCAGGGCGATATTATGCAGGCAAGATGGGGGACCCACGGTGACCACTCAATAATAGCCCTATACCCTTGGTCTGTAAGGGAGATATATGAAACAACCATAAGGGCCTTTAACCTAGCAGAAAAATATAGAACACCGGTAATTCTATTAATGGATGAAGTAATAGGTCACATGAGGGAAAGAATTGAATTGCCAAGCATAGATCAAGTGGAGATATACAATAGAAAAAAACCTAGCTGTCTGCCAGAGGAATATAAACCCTATAGGATAAAAGAAGGGGATCTTGTACCAGAAATGGCTGGATTTGGCGAAGGTTATAGATTTCACGTTACTGGCTTAACCCATGGAGAATCAGGTTTTCCAACTAGCAATGGTGAGATTGCAGAAAAGCTAATCAGGAGACTAGTAGCTAAAATAGAAGATAATAAGGAAGATATAGTTGAAATAGACGAGTATTTATTAGATGATGCCGAAATAGCAATAGTAGCCTTTGGTTCGACTGCTAGGTCAGCCAAGTCTGCAGTTGATATTTTGAGAGATAGGGGCCTTAAAATTGGATTGTTTAGACCAATTACTATCTGGCCCTTGGCAGATAGGGAACTGGAAGCTTTGTCAAAGAGGCTAAAAAGGATTATTGTCGTTGAGATGAATGTTGGCCAGTACTATCTGGAGATAGACAGGATTGCAGGCAAGAATGTAAGGGTCGAAAAGTTTGGCAAAGTTAATGGGGAATTGATTACTCCTGAAGAGATTGTGACTCATATAGAGGAGGGTAAATATGCCAAGTAATTTAGTCAATGAATACTTTAGAACAGAAAACTTGCCCCATATCTGGTGTCCTGGATGTGGAAATGGTATAGTTACAAGAGCTATCGTAAAGGCTGTGGACAATTTAGGTTTAAGTAGGGAGGACACCTGTGTAGTTTCAGGAATTGGATGTTCGTCGAGGGCATCAGGATACCTAGACTTTAATACAATACACACTACCCACGGCAGGGCCCTGGCTTTTGCCACAGGCATAAAACTAGCAAAACCAAATCTAAATGTAATTGTGATTACTGGTGACGGAGACTCATCAGCCATAGGTGGTAATCATCTAATTCATGCGGCAAGGAGAAATATTGATATCACAACAATTGTATTCAATAATAATACCTATGGAATGACTGGCGGCCAATATTCGCCTACTACTCCAACAGGTGATAAGGGAACGACAGCACCTTATGGCAATATAGATATGGCTTTTGATTTATGTAAATTGGTTGAGGCAGCAGGGGCTACTTATGTCAGCAGGGGCACCATATATACAACAAACATGCTAATTAAAATAATTGAAAATGGGATTAAAAACAAGGGCTTTTCCTTTATTGAGGCTATGACTATTTGTCCTACCTATTATGGAAGGAAAAATAGAAAGGGAGAGGCTGTTGATATGATGACATACTTAAAGGACTATGCAATTAATGTGGCCGCCTATGATAAATTGAGCGAGGAGCAAAGGGAAGGAAAATTCATAATTGGCGAACTACACAAAAGCGAAAGGCCTGAATACACGGAGGAATATCAAAAAATAATTAATTCTTTTGTAAAGGGGGTATAATATGGGACAACATGAGGTAAGACTAACAGGTTCTGGAGGGCAGGGACTTATTTTAGCTGGAATCATCTTGGCTGAAGCTGCACTCTACGATGGTTTAAATGTTGTTCAATCACAATCTTATGGTCCAGAGGCTAGAGGTGGGGCAAGCAAGGCTGAGGTAATTATAAGCGACAGGGAAATTAACTATCCTAAGGTTGACGAATGCGATTTAATGTTGGCATTGACTCAGGCATCCTGTGACAAGTATATTGATACTCTTAGGCCCAAGGGCATTTTGGTAGCTGATAAGTCCATTACCAATATACCAAAAAGAGATGATATAACAGTTTACCTTATTCCGATATTGGAGACGGCCCAAAAAGAGTTAGGCAAATCAATGGTATCTAATATTGTCGCCTTAGGTGGCATCTATGAAATAACCAAACTGGTAACAAGAGAATCATTGGAAAGGGCTGTATTTGACAGAATTCCACCGGGTACTGAAGAGTTAAACAAAAAAGCATTAGAAGAAGGTTATAATCTTATAAGAAATCACAAGGAAGAGTGTTATGGCGATGGATGTAGATCTAATTAGAAAAATTCAAAATGATTTTAACAACTTAAGCAAGGGACAAAAACTAATAGCAGAGTTTATCATAAACAATTATGGTAGGGCTGCTTTTATGACTGCTGCAGCCTTGGGGGATACGGTGCAGGTCAGTGAATCAACTGTTGTAAGATTTGCACATGCCTTGGGCTATGAGGGCTACAAGGACCTACAAAGGGAACTCCACGAGCTCATTAAAAGCAAATTAACTACGGTTCAAAGGCTTTCTATGGTAGATAGTCACTCTACAAAGGAACATGAATTAAAGAGGGCTATGGAGAAGGATATGGAAAACATACAAAAAACAATAAATGAAATTAGCCACGATTCCTTTAGGGAGGCAATAGATTTAATACTTGATGCGGAAAACATCTATATCCTAGGTCTTAGATCTTCGTCTTTTCTGGCAGGCTATCTAGGTTTCTATTTGAATTTCCTGATAAAAGGTGTAAAGGTAGTGAATTCAGGGCCAAATGACGTCTTTGAACAGTTGCTAAAGGCAGATTCTAAGGATGTAATAATAGGTATAAGTTATCCAAGATATTCTAAAAGAACCTTGGAGGCCTTGGATTTTTGTAGGGAAAAGGGGTGCAAGATTATAAGTTTAACTGATAGCCTTATATCTCCTGCGTCTAAGTATTCGGATATCTCTCTTATAGCCAGCAGCGATATGTTATCTTTTGTAGATTCCCTAGTTGCCCCCATGAGTTTGATAAATGCCCTGATTGTTTCCATAGGTATGGAAAAGAGGAAGGACATTACATCATATTTTGAAGAACTAGAGAATATTTGGAACAAGTATCACGTATATGATGTAAGCACTTTTTCGGATAAATAATAACGGCTTAGGCCGTTTTTATTTATTAAGGTATATCATAGTAGATGTTATCATAAATGATAAGTTTATTTATAATTATTTTCTGTTATAATATAAATATGTAAAAAGTTACTTAAGATAGGGGGATAAATATGAAAAGAATATACTTAATAAGACATGGCGAATCAGAATGGAATATTCTACATAAAATTCAGGGGCAGAAAAATGTACCCCTTACTGAACACGGCAGAGAACAGGCAAGACAGCTTGGCAACAGATTAATAAATGAGAATATAGATATAATATATAGTAGCGATTTATCGCGGGCCTTGGAAACAGCTACTACAATATCAAAATTAATGAGAAAGCCGGCCATTAAGGCCAAGGAAATACGGGAAATAAACTTTGGGCCTTGGGAAGGACTAACTATAGAGGAGATTAAACAAAAACACAGGCAGGATTATTGTACTTGGTTAAAGGAACCCGATAAATTGAAATTAGAAGGTGGTGAAACATTGGCCATGTTAGAAGAAAGAGTTATGGAATTCATGGACAATGTCTTGAATAATAACAACAGTAAAAACATTGCAATTGTTTCCCATAGTGCCACATTAAAGGTAATTATATTAAACCTATTGGGTATGGGTAACTCTTTTTATAAGAATATAACCTTAAAAAACGTCTCAGTTAGTATAATTGAGCGAAGGGATTATAATAATGTATTGACACTATTAAATGATACTTCACACTTAAAGGGGTTTTGATTAATGGAAGAAAAGATTGGTATTATTGGGGCAGGTCCTTCCGGCATCATAGCTGCAGGTATGGCAGCTTCTCGTGGTAAAGATGTTACCTTAATCGATAAGAATGAAAGAATTGGTAAAAAGTTGTTTATTACCGGAAAGGGAAGATGCAATATAACCAATAATGCGCCTATAGAAGATTTTTTTGACAATGTAATGAAGAATAAGAAATTTTTATATAGTAGTTTTTATAGCTTTAATAATCGCGATATTGTAGAGCTACTAGAGGATTATGGACTTAGGGTTAAGGTTGAGAGAGGAAATAGGGTATTTCCTGCCAGCAATAAGTCTTCAGACGTGATTGCGGCATTTCATAAATTTTTAAGCGACAAGAATGTAAGTATAGCCCTAAATACCAAGGTTGAAAACATTAGACTTGCAGGTGGAAAGTTTATTGTAAATACCCTAGACAGGGACTATACTTTTGATAAACTACTGATTTGTACAGGCGGAAGATCATATCCCGCTACTGGTTCAACTGGAGATGGGTATAGGTTTGCAGAAAGCCTAGGTCATACCATAACACCACTTAGACCATCCTTGGTTCCAATAGTTTTAAACAATCATTGGGTTGGACAATTGCAAGGGCTTTCACTAAGAAATGTTAAGCTATCTGCTTTTTCCACTGGCAAGTTGCTATACGAAGAATTTGGGGAAATGCTTTTTACCCACTATGGAATTTCAGGACCCATAGTACTGTCTATGAGCAACTATTTACATAATTACTTGGAAAAGCAAATAAGCCTTTTTATAGACTTAAAGCCTGCTTTGGACAATGATAGGCTGGATAAGAGAATACTCAGGGATTTTGAACAAAATAACAATAGACAAATCAAAAACTCCTTGGATGATCTACTTCCTCAGAAAATAATCCCCCTGGTTATAGAACTATCTAAAATCTCACCCGATAAGGTAATCAATCAAATTACTAAAGATGAGAGACTTGGATTATTGAAGGTAATTAAAAACTTTCCCATGTCCTTTAAATCCTTTAGACCCATTGAAGAGGCCATAATTACCTCTGGAGGGGTTTCCATAGACGAAGTAAATCCATCAACAATGGAATCCAGGATAATACCCGGCCTATTCTTCTCTGGAGAAATAATAGATGTAGATGCATTAACAGGTGGCTTCAATTTACAAATTGCTTATTCAACCGGCTATCTAGCTGGCACTAATATTTAATATATATGTAAAATCTCTTGTTTACTCTTTGAATTTAATATATAATTATGAAGAAACCATATTTAAACACTTGTATAAGCTATTGTTTAAGTAAGGCTTAAATTAGCCACCTAATGGTGGTTATTATTTTGTATAATAGGCTACATATACGGGAGGATAGGCATGATAAAAAATATAACAATAGCTATAGATGGACCTGCCGGTGCGGGGAAGAGTACTGTAGCCAAAAGATTAGCCAAGGCATTGTCCTTTGAGTATGTAGATACTGGTGCAATGTACAGGGCCCTAACTTTAAAGATCTTAAAGATGGGTTTAGACCCCAATGATAAGTTTGACGTAATTGATATAATGGGAAATACAGCTATTGATTTTAGGGACAATCATATTTACCTTGACAATGAGCTGGTAGACGAACAAATAAGGAATAATATAATAAATCAAAATGTATCCTATATTGCGAAAATTCAAGAAGTGAGAACTGGAATGGTAAAATTGCAGCGTCAACTAGCTGAAACAAAGTCCATTATAATGGATGGTAGAGATATTGGCAGCGTAGTATTACCTGATGCAGACTACAAATTTTTTATCACGGCATCAGTGGATGAAAGGGCCAAAAGAAGGTATAAGGAATTAATTGAAAAAGGAGAAGCTGATATATCCTATGAGAAGATTAGGAAAGAAATTGAATTGAGGGACCATTTAGATTCAACAAGAGAAGCCTCACCCTTAATCGTAAGCGAAGGTGCGATTATATTGGATACGACAAGTAAATCGGTTGACGAATGTGTTGAAGAATTGATTTTAATAATAGAGGGGAAGTAATATATGAAATTATATAATTCAGCTAAGGCTTTTGTAAATATAATATTTAAATTAATATATAGGATAGAAATATATGGGGAGGAAAATATAATATATGATGGCAGACTTATTCTATGTGCTAATCACTCCCACAATATAGACCCTTTTATGCTATCAGTGGTCTTTCCAAGGCAAATACACTGGATGGCAAAAAAACAGGCATTTAAGTATAGGCCTCTGGCCTATCTACTGAATAAACTGGGTGCCTTCCCGGTAGATAGGGAGGAAACTGACCTTTCTACCATAAAAAATTCCTTGAAGCTACTTAAGCAGGAAAAGGTTTTGGGAATATTTCCAGAGGGAACTAGGGTAAAAAGCATGAACTTGGAAAATGCAAAACCTGGTATTGGGTTGATTTATGTAAAATCAAATTCCCCAATATTACCCATATTTATTGAAGGGAATTATAAGCCTTTTAGTAAGATTAAAATATATTTTGGTGAAATTATGAATTTCTCAAATGATGACAATAGAAGGTTGACGAAAGAGGATTATTTCTATTTAAGCAGGGAAATCTTGCAAAACATATATTCTATAAAAGATAAAGGAGTTGTAGGTTAGTGGAAATAATTATTGCAGATAATGCAGGATTTTGTTTCGGGGTTAAAAGGGCCATAGATATGGCAAATAGCCACTTAACAAATTTAGATAGGGTTGTCTATTCCCTGGGCCCCTTGATTCACAATCCACAAGAGGTTAAGAGATTTGCTGAAAAGGGACTTGTAGCAGTAGAACATTTGAATGAGATTAGTGGAGGTAAAGTGATTATCAGGTCTCATGGTGTTAGCAGGGCAGTTGTCGATGAACTAGATGAAATGGACTTGGAAGTAATTGACACTACCTGCCCCTATGTAAAATCTGTACACAGAAGGGTTGAAGAATTTCAAAAACAGGGATATAATATAGTAATAATTGGTGATGCTAATCACCCAGAGGTAATTGGAATTAATGGCTGGTGTAACAATGAGGCATATATTATAAATTCAGAAGAGGATGCTAAATCATTGCCTATGATGGATAAGATATGTGTAGTTTCCCAGACTACCAATACCCAGAATAAGTTTGATACCCTATCTAAGATTGTCAGTGAAAAGGGCGATGAACTCAAAATATTTAATACCATCTGTAACGCAACCAACCTTAGGCAACAGTCATGTAAGGAAGTAGCCAGTAAAGTGGATGCAATGATTGTAATAGGTGGGTATCACAGCTCAAATACAAAAAAACTAGCTGAAATTAGCAGGGAAAATTGTGAAAATGTATATCATATTGAAATTCCAAATGAGTTGGATTTAGAAGGATTGAAAAGCTTTAAAAAAATAGGTATAACAGCAGGTGCATCAACACCTGATTGGATAATTAAGGAGGTTATTAGGACTATGGACAATATTAACAATAATGAAATGATGGAGGCAATTGAAAGCTCTTTTACAAGGGTGCATCGGGGTGATATCTTAAAAGGGGAGATCCTATTTGTTACAGACAATGAAATCATGGTAAATATCGGTTATAAATCCGATGGAATTATCAAAAGGGAAGAGCTATCAGATGATCCTGATGTAAAACCTAAGAATTTATATAAACAGGGCGATGAGATAGATGTTTTTGTTGTCAAGTTAGATGACGGTGAAGGAAATGTCGTGCTCTCTTTAAAGAAGGTTGAAGATTTTAAGAACTGGGATATAGTAGAAAAGTTGTTTGAGGACAAGGAAAGGGTTGAGTGTAAGGTAATCAATGTTATAAAGGGTGGACTTTCTATATTGGTACATGGACTCAATGGTTTCATGCCAGCCTCCCAAGTATCTGTCAACTATATTTCAGATTTATCACCCTATAGGGGGAAAACTCTTATTGCTAAAATAATTGACTTCGATAAGAGCAAAAGAAGGATTATTTTATCCAGAAAAGTAATTGAGAGAGAAGAACTAAATAATAAAAGAAAAGAACTCTGGGCCAGCCTGGAGGTGGATAAGGTAATTGAAGGAACTGTACAAAGACTAGCCGACTTTGGAGCATTTGTAGACTTAGGCGGTGTAGACGGTTTAATTCATATATCAGATCTTTCCTGGAATAGAATTAAGCATCCATCAGAGGCAGTTCATGAAGGACAAATTGTTAATGTTAAGGTACTATCCTTTGACAAGGAAAAAAACCGTATATCATTGGGACTTAAACAAACAATTGAAGAGCCTTGGGTAGCCTTTTCTAATAAGGTAAGTATTGGAGACATTGTTGAAGGTACTGTTGTCAATTTATTAGATTTTGGTGCCTTTATAAGATTAAAAGAAGGTGTAGACGGTTTACTTCACGTATCGCAAATTTCCAAGGAACATGTTGAAAAACCTTCCGATGTATTAAAGATTGGCGATCTAGTAAATGTAAAGGTCATTGATATAAATGGAGAAGACAAAAAGATTAGTTTAAGCCTCAAAGATGCCTCTAATGAGGAGGAGTCAGTAGATGTAGAGGATACTATAGAAACTGTCGACGAACCTGAGCTTACAATTGGAGATATAATAGACAATAATTAATAAATTTTGGGGTTTTGATGTCATCAGTACATTAAAGCCCTATATTAAGTTTAAAGAAATATTTCAGGGGGGATTGAATGGGCAACTATGAAGGATTCAAGTCTAATATTAATAGATTAATTAATATCGATTTGAATTATTATAAAGAAAAACAAATGAAAAGGAGAATTGAATCCCTTTTAACAAGAAATGGCTACAAAAATTTTGATGACTATTTTATTGGTTTGAAAAATGATAAAGGCCTACTAGATCAATTTGTAAACTACCTAACCATAAACGTTTCGGAATTTTATAGGAATGTAAATCAATGGGACGTGCTGGTGAAGGACATTTTGCCTGAGCTAATCAAAAACAATAGGGCTATTAAGGTTTGGAGCTCTGCTTCTTCTACGGGTGAGGAGCCTTATTCACTGGTAATGGCCCTGACCAATTTTTTTCCACTTAAGGATATTAAAGTACTAGCTTCAGATATCGATATAGAGGCTATAAATAAGGCGAAACTAGGACTGTATAGCGAGAAATCTCTCGAAGGCCTGCCTCGTGGTTTTAAGGAAAAATATTTTACTAAGGTTCAAAATTCTTTTCAGATTTCAGATGAAATTAAAAAAAGTGTTGAATTTAGGAAAATGGACTTATTAAAGGATAAATTTCCTACGAATATTGATTTAATAGTTTGTAGGAATGTCATGATATATTTTACTGAAGAAGCTAAGGAGCTTTTATATTCAAAATTTCATAATTCATTGAGCGAACAGGGAATTCTTTTTGTAGGGAGCACAGAACAAATCATAATGCCGGAGAAGTATAAATTTAAGCCCGTCAGAACATTTTTTTATAAAAAGTTAAACTGAAAAGGAGGGGGAAATTTGGATACAAGAAAGTTTTTAGAATTATTGTGCAATGAAGATGGAGTTTCAGGCTATGAGTCAAATTTAAACCCAATTATAATAGAGGCTTTTGAGAAATATACAGATAATATTGTAATTGATAGATTAGGTAATATAATTGCACATAAGAAGGGAAAAGTATCGGATTCTAAAAATAAGGTAAAGATTATGATTGCTGCCCATATGGATGAAATAGGTCTAATGGTTAAAGACATTGAAGAAAATGGATTTCTTAGATTTACTAATATAGGAGGAGTTGATCCTAGAACTATACTAGGTCAGGAAGTGATAGTTCATGGCAGGGAAGATTTATTTGGGGTAATAGGCTCTAAGCCCCCACATTTACAGGACCCCAAGGAACAAGATAAGGCCATAGCTATGGAGGATATGACCATAGATATTGGTTTGTCAAAAGAAGATGTAGATAAGCTGGTCAATATTGGTGATACCATAACCATAAAGAGAGAATTGCGAGATTTGATTGGCGGTAGGGTGACCGCAAAGGCCCTAGATGATAGGGCTGGTATAGCTGCAACCCTAGAATGCATGAAGGAACTCGACAAGATTAATCATGATGCAGACATATACTTTGTCACAAGTATACAGGAAGAGGTTAGCATGGCAGGTGCTCTAGTAAGTGCCTTTAAAGTAAATCCTGATATAGGCATTGCTGTGGATGTTGGATTTGGTTCAACTCCAGAATTAGCAAAATCTGAAACTATTGAGCTAGGAAAAGGACCTGGAATTACCATAGGTGGTAATATCCACCCTAATTTAAGGAAGAAATTAGTAGGAGTTGCAAATGAGTATAACATCCCAAACCAGATAGAAGTAAATGCAGGTCCAACTGGTACGGACGCAAGAGCTATCCAAATAACGAGGGAGGGAATCCCTTCTCTGGTTTTATCTATCCCGCTAAAATATATGCATACTTCTGTTGAAGTAGTAGATATGAAGGATATAAAGAATACTGGAAAATTACTGGCATTTTTTATTGCCTCTATTACTAGTGAAAATTTGGAGGGATTATTATGCTACTAAGGGAATTAACAGAATCATCGGGTGTTTCGGGAAATGAAAAAGAAGTTAGGGATTTAATAATATCGGAAATAAAGGATCATGTCACTAGCCTTAAAATAGATAGACTGGGAAACATTATAGCCCATAAAAAGTATAAAGGTAATGGGAAAAGGCTGATGATTACAGCCCATATGGATGAAGTTGGATTAATAGTTACAGAAATAGATAGTATGGGCTTGCTAAAATTTATCACTGTGGGCGGTATTGACAAGAGGATCCTAGTATCTAAAACAGTTTTAATTGGAAAAGATAAGGTTTTGGGGGTCATAGGGGCAAAACCAATCCACTTGCAAAAAAAGAATGAAAGAACTAAGGCTCTAAATTTAGATGAACTATATATAGATATAGGTGCTACCTCAAAGGAAGAGGCTGAAGAGAAGATAAGTATTGGAGACTATGTTTTATTTTCCTCTGAATACATAGAATTTGGAGATGGGCTAGTTAAGGCAAAGGCACTGGACAATAGAGTTGGATGTTCCTTGTTAGTCAAGCTTATCAAAGAAATAGACGATGTTGATTTTTATGCTGTCTTTACTGTGATGGAGGAGGTCGGTTTAGTTGGAGCAGGCCCTGCAGCTTATGAGGTGAACCCTGACATGACCGTAATATTAGAAGGCACCCTGTGCTACGATATGCCAAAATTAGACACGCATTTAATTCCAACCTATTTAAACAAGGGTCCTGCTATTTCCCTGATTGATAGAACTACCCTATATGACAGGGAGTTTAGGGAAAGGATTGTTGAAGTTGCTGAAAAAAACAAGATACCCTACCAGTATAGGAAGACCTCTATGGGAGGAAATGATTCTGGCAAAATTCATATAGCAAGGGAAGGCTCTGTAACTACTACAATTTCAGTTCCTTGTAGGTATATTCATTCTCCATCTTCGGTAATGAGTAAAAGCGATTATAATAATACTTTCGCCTTGCTTAAGGCGATTTTATCTGAATTCAAAAAGGAGGTATTATAATGGAAATGAGCTTTGATTTATTAAAAAAACTGGTAGGTATATATGGCCCATCCAGCAATGAAAAAGCTGTAAGAGAGTTCATTATGAGTGAGATTGAAGAATTCGTAGATGAAATTGAAGTAGACAACCTAGGCAACTTAATTGCTAGAAAAAAAGGGAATGGCAAAAAGGTCATGATTTCAGCTCATATGGATCAAATCGGCCTTATGGTAATAGATATCGATGAGAATGGATTTTTAAGGTTTACAAATGTAGGAGGGATTTCACCATCAGTTTCCTTAAGCCAGCAGGTTGTATTCGAAAATGGTACAGTAGGTGTTGTTTTTTCAGAGCCAATGGAAGATATATCAAAGCGTAAATTAGAAAATATGTATATAGATATCGGTGCCTTTAGCAAGGAAGAAGCGGAGAAAAAGGTAAATATCGGAGACATATGCATCTATAAATCGGAATTTGTAGAAAATGAAAATGTTGTTTTTACTAGGTATTTAGATGATAGGGTCGGATGCTTTATAGCAATTGAGACCATTAAAAAAATAAAGGCTCCTGTACACGACTTATATTTTGTCTTTTCTAGCCAGGAAGAGGTAGGCCTAAGAGGGGCTAGAACAGCAGCCTATAAGATTAATCCAGATATTGGTATGGCCCTGGACGTAACATCCCATGGCGATACGCCTAAGGCAAAGAGATTTGCAGTAGGATTAAATAAAGGTGCTGCCATAAAGGTTAAGGACAATTCTGTAATTGCACATCCTAAAATAAAAGAACTACTTGTAGATTTGGCAAAGAAAAACAATATACCCTACCAGATGGAAGTGCTAGAGTTTGGAGGTACAGATTCTGGTGCCATACATACGAGTAGGGAAGGAGTCCCCTCTGGTGTCATCTCTGTGCCCACTCGCTATGTTCATTCAACTGTCGAGACGGCCTCTAAGAATGATATTGTGAATTGTCAAAAACTTCTACTTGAATTTTTAAATGACGAATTAAATATTTAGCATTGAAAAGGGCTGAAAGGCCCTTTTTATTGTAGTCTTTTATTTATAATGCTTCTTTTTTCCTGTAATTTTGTTATAATACTTATGATGGACTTTAGAAAGTGAGGAAAACATAATGGACAAAAAGAAATTTTTAATAAAAACTTATGGCTGTCAGATGAATGAACACGACTCTGAAAAGATTTCTTGGATACTGATTAAGATGGGATATAGTGAAACAGAAGATCTGCAAGAGGCAGATTTTATTATATATAATACCTGTTTGGTCAGGGAAAATGCGGAGTTAAAAGTATACGGTAATCTTGGAGCTCTAAAACAGCTTAAAAGGGAGAAACCGGATCTAATAATAGCAGTATGTGGTTGTATGATGCAAAGAGAAGAAGCTAGAAATGTAATTACTACTAAACATAGGCATGTGGATATAATATTTGGGACCCACAATATTCATAGATTACCACAATTGATTAATAACCATCTAAAGACAGGCAAAACTATTGTCGATGTTTTAGAGGATAGTAGGGAGATAGTAGAAGATATTGAGGCCAATAGAAAATACTCCTACAAGGCATTTGTTGATATAATGTATGGTTGTAATAACTTCTGTACCTACTGCATAGTGCCCTATACAAGGGGAAGGGAAAATAGTAGGGAACCAGAAAATAATATAGATGAGATTAAGGAATTGGCAAAGGCTGGATATAAGGAAGTTACCCTATTGGGGCAAAATGTTAATTCCTATGGAAAAACTTTAAAGAGGGAATACGACTTTGTAGACCTTCTCAGGGATATAAATGATATTGAAGGGATTGAAAGACTTAGGTTTATGACATCTCATCCAAAAGACTTGTCAGATAAGCTAATCAAGGCCTATGGGGAGTTAGATAAACTTTGTGAGCATCTGCACTTACCTATTCAATCTGGAAGTAACAAGGTATTAAAGGAAATGAATCGCAAGTATACAAGAGAAGATTATCTTGAAATAATAGAAAAGATAAGGAATGAACTACCTAATATTGCTATAACCACGGATTTAATAGTTGGATTTCCAGGTGAAACAGAAGAGGATTTCGAGGAAACTTTAGAATTAGTCAAGGAGGTTGAATTTGATTCGGCATTTACATTCCTATATTCTATTAGGGAAGGAACGATTGCTGCCAAGATGACGAATCAGATAGATAATGATATAAAACATAAGAGATTTCAAAGCCTGTCAGATACATTAAATGAAATTTCTTTGGACAAGAACAAAAAGCTAATTGGGGAGACCTTGGAGGTCTTGGTAGAAGAAGTAAGTAAGAACAATCCAGATGTATTGACTGGAAGGACAAGGACTAGTAAGTTGGTACATTTTAAGGGCGAAAGTGAGTTGATTGGAAGTATAGTCAATGTAAGTATCGAAAATGTAAAGACATTTACCTTAGAAGGAAGTATAGTTTAATATTTTCCAGCAATTGAGGAGGGGTTCCTTTGGAAAATTTGACACCAATGATGAAACAATATACTAATATAAAGAAGCAGCATGAGGACTCTATCCTATTTTTTAGGCTGGGGGACTTTTATGAGATGTTTTTTGAAGATGCAATTATTGCATCGAAGGAGCTAGAGATTGCATTAACTCAAAGGGATAGTGGTATGGGTGAAAGGGCTCCAATGTGCGGTGTACCCCATCATGTAGCGGACAATTATATAATAAAACTAGTTGAAAAGGGATATAAGGTTGCCATTTGTGACCAGGTAGAAGACCCAGCACTTGCCAAGGGAATAGTTAAAAGGGAAGTCATTAAGGTCGTTACTCCGGGCACTATAACCGATAATAGTATTTTAGACGAAAAGTCCAACAATTATTTGGCATCAATATATCTGGATAATATGGGCCTTGGACTTGCCTATGTGGACAATTCAACTGGAGAAATATACACTACAGAGTTTTTAGGAGATAGGGATGAACTCAATTCGTTTTTGATAGATGAACTTGGGAAGATATGGCCTTCTGAAATAATATGCAATGAAAGGCTTGGCATAGATACTAAGCTCATTAAGGTGCTGAAAAATACCATTAATCCATATATAAATATAGTGGAAAATAATAGGGAACAAATTGATGAATTAAAATTGCTAGTTCAAAAACATTTCAAATTGTCATCCCTAAATACTGTGGGTCTAGAGGATAAGATAATTGCTACAATAGCCTTAAATAAGTTAATAAAATACCTATATAAGACTCAAAAGTCATCTCTAGAACACATTAATAACCTTTCCTATTATGAACCAGAAAAATATATGATTTTAGATATTAATACCAGGACTAATTTGGAGCTACATGAAAGTTTGATGAAAAGGGATAAAAAAGGCACATTAATTGAAATCCTTGATAAAACATCTACTTCCATGGGGGGAAGATTACTAAGAAAGTATATAGATCAGCCTTTAATTGACTCTAATGATATTAATAAGAGATATGAAATAGTTGAGTTTTTCTTAAATAGGCTAGAGCTTATGGACGACGTAAAGGGCCTCCTTAGACAAATATATGATATAGAAAGATTAGCTAGCAAGATTTATAATGGAAATAGCAATGCTAGAGACTTTTTATCCCTTAAAAACTCCATAGGTGTCCTACCAGAATTAAGGTCCCTTTTATTAAAACAAGACAATAAGGGATTAAAATCACTGGTGTCTAGACTAGATGTATTGGAGGATATTTGTTCCCTAATCGAGGACAGCATTGTGGAAAATCCACCCATTACCATAAAAGAGGGGGGACTAATCAAGGAAGGCTATAGTGAAGAATTAGATGAAATTAGGAACTACTTTATAAGCGGGCAAGAATGGCTAGCTGCCCTGGAATCTAGGGAGAGAGAAAAAACGGGGATTAAAAACCTAAAGATTGGATTTAATCGAATATATGGCTATTATTTTGAGGTGACCAAGTCCAACCTTGCCATGGTGCCTGAATATTTTTTGAGAAGGCAAACCTTGGTTAATTCTGAAAGATTTTATACAGAAGAATTAAAAAGTATGGAAGGTAAGATTTTGGGGGCGGAAGAAAAGTCTCTAGATATGGAGTATAAGATATTTTTAGATATTAGAGATAGGGTCAAGAAAAATATTGTTAGAATTCAGAAGACTGCTAAGGTTATTTCCACAATAGATGTTTTAAATGCCCTTAGTCAAGTTGCCTATAAACATAACTTTGTAAGACCAAAATTAAATAATAAGGGGATAATTCATATTAAGGATGGTAGGCATCCTGTTGTGGAGAACAATATAGAGGACAATTTATTTGTGCCAAATGATACCTATCTTGACAGGAAAAATAATATGATTCAAATAATAACTGGCCCCAACATGGCTGGAAAATCGACCTATATGAGGCAGGTAGCAATTATTACTTTACTGGCTCATATTGGCTCCTTTGTACCTGCATCATTTGCCGATATATCCATAACGGATAGGATTTTTACTAGGATAGGTGCATCTGATAATTTATCTCAGGGAGAAAGCACTTTCATGGTGGAAATGAAGGAAGTTGCCAATATTTTAAAGTCGGCTACGGATAAGAGTTTAATTATCTTGGATGAGGTAGGAAGGGGAACTAGTACCTATGACGGTTTGAGTATTGCATGGGCCATTGTAGAGCATATAATTGAGCATATAAAGGCTAAAACCATGTTTGCCACACACTATCATGAGCTAACCCAATTGCAGGAAAAAAACAAGGTAATTAAAAATCTAACAATAGTTGCAGAAGAGAAAAATGACGAGATTGTATTTTTAAGAAAGATTGTAGAGGGTAGCACAAATAAATCCTATGGAATTGAGGTGGCAAAATTAGCTGGTATTAAGCGAGAGATTACGGACAGGGCCAATGAAATACTTGCTAATATTGAAAACAACCATGGGTTAGATTTAAACAAGCAAGGAGAAAATGAAATTGTGCAAATGGACTTCAATGACTATAGGAAGGATTATTTTCTAGACAAGATTCTTGGTATTGATATAAACAATTTAACACCCATAGATGCCATAAATACCCTCAACAATCTAATCGGGGATGCAAAGTCCTTAAGGAGTGGTAATGTTGACTAGGATAAAGCTATTGAAAAATGAAACTATAGAAAAGATTGCAGCTGGCGAGGTTATTGAACGACCTTCCTCAATAGTTAAAGAGCTAATCGAAAATTCAATAGATGCAAATTCTAACGAAATAATAGTTGAAATTAAAGAAGGCGGTAAGTCGTATATAAGGGTAACGGACAATGGAGACGGAATACATGAAGACGACCTGGGACTGGCCTTTAGAAGACATTCAACATCGAAACTTTCAACAATCGAAGACCTATATAGAATAAAATCACTAGGGTTTAGGGGCGAAGCCTTATCAAGTATAGCCCATGTGGCCAAGGTAGAAGTAATGACTAAGGGGAATGATACAATAAGCGGCACACATTGTTTTTTGGAAGAGGGCGAAATAGTATCTAAAGAAATAGTAGGCTGTCAACGTGGCACGACTATGATCATAAGGGATCTTTTTTATAACCTACCAGTTAGAAAGAAATTTCTGAAATCTGATTTGGCTGAATCAAATCAGATTTCAGATATGGTATATAAAGTGGCCCTGGGAAATCCAAACATATCATTTAAGTATATCAAAGACGATAAGGTCATATTAAAAACATCAAGAAACAACGATATGAAATCTCATATTTACAGTATTTTAGGTAAAGAATTTTCTAATAATCTTGTTAATATCAGCTATGAGAAAAATGGGATTGGTTTGCAGGGCTATATCTCTAACAATAAACTCTATAGGGCAAATAGAAATCATCAATATTTATATATAAATGGTCGATTTATTAAAAACTATATCATATCCAATACTATTGGAAAAGCTTATAGGTCAATAATCCCATTAAATAGATTTCCATGTTTTATTATATTTTTAAATATAGATCCAGCTACTATTGACGTAAACATTCATCCAAACAAGGAAGAGGTAAAATTTTCAAATCAAGAGGAGCTTCTATCAGCCTTTGAAGAAGCTATAAATAGTGCATTAAACCCATCTATAGAGATACCTAAAATGAAGGTGGTCCAGGAGGAAAAAAAGTCAGATGAAGAAACCCTGCCTCTCTTGTTCGATTTAGCTAATAATGGTCAGGATGATAATGCCTACAAGGAGGATTTTATAGTCAAGGACTTTACTATAGATAAGGGTCCAAGTGTGGAACTGAATAGGGAACTAGAGGAGGATAAATATGCCCTACCAGCAAAAGAGGAGGAAACTAGGGCAAGGAATGATATTGAGGCCATAATTTCAAATGGAAGGCTTATAGGGGTAATTTTCGATACCTATCTTATTATTGAAGATAGGGTGGAAGAGAAAATATATTTAATTGACCAACATGCAGCCCATGAAAGGGTAATGTATGAAAGGTATTTATATGAGTTTGAGAACGATAGTATCAATAGCCAACAACTTTTAGCTCCTGAAATTTTACAATTAACTAGCCATGAAATGAATATATTCCATGAAAACCTCGATATTTTTATTAGATTGGGTTTTGATGTGGAAGGGTTCGGCAACAATAGTATTGCAATCAGGGCTGTACCCTTGATATTTGGCTCTCCAAATTTGAAGGACTTATTTTATGATGTTCTTGACAATGCAGGTGAAATAAAGACTAGTTATGATACGAAACTAGGAAAAATTATGAAAATAGCCTGTACAAATGCTATAAAAGCTGGCGATAGTATGAGCAAAATGGAAATCATGAGCTTATTAAAACAATTGAGTGAAACGAAAAATCCTCATAGCTGTCCCCACGGCAGACCTACTATTATGGAAATAGGAAAAAATGATATTGAAAAGGCATTTTTAAGGATAATCTAAAGGATGATGACAAAGTGAGGAAAAAAGATAACTTGAGCATATTGATTGGACCAACCGCTATAGGTAAGACTGATCTATCTATTAGGCTGGCAGGTCACTTAAATGGTGAAATTATATCTGCAGATTCAATGCAGATATATAGGCATATGAATATTGGAACTGCAAAAATCTCTGAGAAAGAAATGAAAGGAATTCCACACTACCTAGTTGATATTGTATATCCTGATGAAGAATACAGCGTAGCTGACTATAAAAATCAGGCAGTGGAAATAATTAAGGATATAAATAGCAGAGGGAAAACTGCCTTGCTAGTAGGGGGGACAGGTCTATATATTAACTCCTTAGTTTATGACCTCAACTTCAGCAGGGCAGCAGCAAATGATGATATTAGAATGAAATACGAGGCCCTAGCAGATAGATATGGAAATGAATATTTACATAGTGAATTGATGAAAATAGATAGTGTGAGTGCAAATAAAATAAAATTAGGAGATAGGAAGAGACTAATAAGGGCAATTGAGGTATACGAAGTCACTGGAAAAAAGATGTCTGACCAAAACATGAACTTCAGGAAGGAATCAGAAGACTTTAACCTTATAATGCTGGGCCTAAATATGGACAGGACAAAGCTATATGAAAGGATAAATTCTAGAGTTGATAAGATGCTAGAGGATGGGCTTGTAGACGAGGTGGCAAAGCTTTTAGAAATGGGCTACCATAAAAATCTTACATCCCTACAAGGGATTGGATATAAGGAGATAATAATGTATATGGAAGGCCAAATTTCATTGGATGAGGCCATAGAAAAGATAAAAAGAGGGACAAGAAACTATGCTAAAAGACAATTGACATGGTTTAAAAGGGATAGGAGAATAAAGTGGTTTGATATTGATAAATTTTCTGATATAGAGGATTTATTGGAAAGTATCTTAGCTTATACCTACGGTCAACTTAAAAACAAGGAGGAGAGATAAAATGAAGCAAAATATTAATTTACAGGATTTATTTCTAAATAGGGCGCGAAAAGAGGGAATGAGTATCACAGTATTTTTAGTTAATGGATATCAAATTAAGGGTCAGGTTAAAGGGTTTGACAACTATACAATAGTATTGGAGAGTGATGATAAGCAACAACTGATTTATAAGCATGCCATATCTACCATAATTCCCATTCGATCAATTGACTTGGATAATTAGTGGTGATTAAATGAATGGGTTTACGAAAAATATATTATGTAAACAATTTGACCTTGACGAAAGAGTAGTAGACTTCTTGGTAGACAAGGAAAAATTAGTATTAAATAGGTTTAAGGAACTTGACCATATAAAAGAGTACAACCAGTACAAGGTTATAAATGCAATGCAGGAGGCAAGGCTTTCATCAACTGATTTTAACTGGACAACGGGATATGGTTATGGGGATATAGGCAGGGATAGGGTGGAGCAGATATATTCTAGGGTATTTAATACAGAAGATGCCCTTGTGAGACCATCCATAGCCTCTGGTACCCATGCCATTACCTTGACCTTGTCGGGAATACTAAGACCAAATGATGAACTTATTTCAATTACTGGGCCTCCCTATGATACCTTGCAGAAGGTCATAGGTGTAAGAGGTGAATTATCAGGGACCCTAAGGGATTATGGTGTAAGGTATAGGGAGGTTCCTCTGGTTAATAACTTAATAGATATAGACACGGTAATAGATAGTATCGGCGAAGATACAAAGATGCTTATGATTCAACGTTCAACGGGCTATAGTGATAGAAGGGCCTTGACAATAGATGAAATATCTACTGCTGTAAAGAGGATAAGGGAATACAACAATAAGATAATAATTATGGTTGACAATTGTTATGGCGAGTTTCTAGATTATTTGGAGCCAACTGATGTTGGTGTAGATATAATGGCAGGTTCCCTAATTAAAAACCCAGGCGGGGGAATCGCCCTATCGGGAGGATATATAGTTGGAAAAGCCAATTTAGTAGAATTGATAGCCAATAGGTTAACGGCTCCGGGCTTAGGAAAGGATTGTGGCCTAACATTTGGGACTACGCGGTCAACTCTTCAAGGTCTATTTTTGGCACCCCATGTGGTATCTGAAGCTGTGAAGGGTGCATTATTAGTAGGAATTGTATATAAGGAGCTGGGTTTTGAAATAGTACCAGATATAGAGGATGTAAGATCGGATATTATTCAGGCTGTTAAGCTAAAAAGTCCTGAGAGAGTAGTGGCATTTTGCAAGGGAATTCAATCGGCCTCTGCTGTCGATTCCTATATTATCCCAGAGGCATGGGAAATGCCAGGATATGAGGATAAGGTAATTATGGCCTCGGGTGGATTTATCGAGGGGTCTTCCATAGAATTGAGTGCAGATGGACCAATGAGGGAACCCTATTTCGCCTATTACCAGGGAGGCTTGACATACGAACATTGTAAACTTGGGGTTTTAAAGTCCTTAAACAATCTGTTAAGATTAAATTTAATAGATAAAGATAAGTTTAAATAAAAATATAAAAGCAGGATAGCCTGCTTTTATATTTTTCTATATAATCCTATTACCTTTCCTAATATTAAAATTTCTCTTGTGAAAATAGGTTCCATAAATTGATTTTCCGGTTGTAATCTTATCCTATCTTTTTCTTTATAAAACCTTTTAACGGTGGCCTCGTCCTCTAATAGGGCTACAACTATATCACCATTGGTGGCGTTTTTCTGTTCCTGAACCAATACTAAATCTCCATCCAAGATTCCAGCCTCTATCATGCTCTCTCCTCGAATTTTCAAAATAAATACATCATGTCCTTCAACTAAGTCTGCAGGTACCGGGTAGGTATCCTCAATATTCTCAACTGCTAAAATGGGTTCACCTGCCGTAACCCTTCCAAGAATAGGTATATCTACGGTCTTTTTAGATACTAACAGAAAATCATCATTTCTATCGAGAATTTCAATAGCCCTTGGCTTTGTAGGATCTTTTCTGATATATCCTTTAGATTCTAATTTTTCTAGGTGACTGTGTACAGTAGAAGTAGACTTCAAATTCACACCCTTACATATATCGCGTACAGATGGGGGATAGCCCTGTCTTTGAACTTCAGATTTTATATATAACAAAATTTCAATCTGTTTTTGGGTTAAATCTTCATACATATAAAACACCCCTTAAATTAATTACTTTTTTTAGATTATACCATATTGATTAAAATAAATCAAACAATAGTTCGGATTTTCTGATAAAAGCCTTGACAAGGAACTAATGTTTGATTAGAATAAAGATAGAACTACTGTTCAGAACAAATGTATGGGGTGATGAGATGAAAAAATATAAGGTGGTAGATAAAAACAGGTTTTATACATTTCTAACATTTTTGTTTCTCTTTGCAGTAATGGCCGTTTACTTTTTATTTTCTAAAAATACGGTCCATAGTTCAGTACAAGAGATTCAATATTACCAAGTAGAGGTAGCCAAAGGGGATAATCTTTGGAAACTTGCATCAAAACATATGCCAGGGGATGGCAATATGCAAAAGTTAGTATATGAGTTGAAAAAGTTTAATGGCCTCGAAAATAGTTATATATATCCAGGAGACTTAATTAAGATACCCATATCATATTAAGGCCAATGTCTGCCATGCAAGAGGGTTTATTTGCCTTTGCTATTGATTCTGTTAGCTAGGGGGTTACTTTTAACTGCATCCCTGAGCCTTTGATTATCTATATGAGTGTAGATTTGGGTAGTAGATACTGATTCATGCCCCAATATTTCTTGTAGGGCACGGATATCTACATTTCCATACTTATACATTAGTGTAGCAGCAGTATGCCTAAGCTTATGTGTAGAGTAGATAGATGTATCTAAGCCGGCTTTTTCTAGATATCTGTCTATCATATGCTGAATTGCCCTATTACTCATCCTTTTATTTCTTTTACTTAAAAACAGGGCATTTCTGTCGGGGGAATCCTCGGGTCTTACGGCTATATAGTCCTGAATAGCCAGTACACAGGCTTCGTTTAGGAATACTGTTCTCTCCTTGTTTCCTTTACCTATTATTGATAGGCTGTCATTGTCTTTTATTTTATCCATATCTATACTAGAAAGCTCCGACAAACGTAAACCACAATTTAGGAAGAGCATTATAATAGCGTAATCTCTTTTTCTAAAAAAATCATTTTTATTTTCCTGCACAGTATTTAAAAGATTTTCTGCCTGCTCTAAAGTCAAGTAAACTGGATGCCTATTTTCAGTCTTTGGAAATTCTAAGGATTCAGCCGGGTTTTTTTCCAGTAAGTTCACCTTTGAATATAAATAATCAAAGAATGATCTGAGGGAGGCAACCTTACGAGATTTGGCAAAGTTACCGTTAGCTCTGTTTTTATCGGCGTAGGAGATATAGGCATGTAGATCCTGAATATTCACTTTTCTGATGGCAGGTAAATCTATGTCGTCGATTTCAATCTCATTAAAATCAATATCCGAATTAACCAGCTTATACCTTATTTTTAAAAATCTAAAAAAGGTTCTTAAATCAAAAAAATATTCTTTTACTGTATTAGGGGACACCCCCTTGATAGTTTCCATGTAATTCAAATAATCGTCAAGTATAAGGGGTAAACTATCCATAATATCACCACTTTCCTATTTCTTGTCTATCCATAGTCACAAAATAAGTATTTTGTGACTAAACATCTATTAATAATTATTTTACCAGATATTTATTAATAGAACAAGTGAAATCTTCACATTTTTCATCATTATTAGATAAATAGGATTATATGCCAATATTAGCTTATTTATAAGCAATTAAGCCTTCAATCATATACTTCCATTGAAATTGAATTTAAAGGCCTTAAAAGGCAAGTTTAAGGGTCGTTTAATCAAGTTTAAATAAAAAAAGTCATAAGTTATCGATATTATCATCTTATCTATCTGTAAAACAAAATCTGGTATACATAATATATTTATGTATACCAGATTCAGATATAGCACCTTAATTTTCTAAAACATTTCTAATTCTATCTAGGCCCTCCCTGATATTCTCTAATGAGGTCGCATAAGATAATCTAATATAAGCATCCACTCCAAACCCGATACCAGGAATGACTGCAACATTGGCTTCCTCTAACAATAAGCTGGAGAAATCAAGTGAGCTATTAATAATCCTACCCTTGATTGTTTTTCCAATTACTTGTGAAAAATTAACCATTATATAGAAGGCCCCTTCTGGTTTTCTGCAGCTCAATCCCTTAATTGAATTAATAGTGTCGTACATATAATTTCTTCTATTTTCA
>Ga0265293_10002009_pt1 | contig 42519 bp, 33 predicted proteins | sample Munlanlewell138R_FD_192505 | JGI IMG/M metagenome (GOLD analysis project Ga0265293, IMG submission 192505) | Leachate microbial communities from a municipal landfill in Southern Ontario, Canada - Leachate well 138R | ecosystem: Engineered > Solid waste > Landfill > Unclassified | place: Canada...
AGCATAGCTAAGTAGGTCACAACACTGCTCGCACAGAGCATTAACAGAGTGATTGCGAGAGCAATAAAGACGTATCATCGTCTCAACCACATCTTGTTCAAGAGCAATCTTTTTTGAAATAAGGGTCCTTTCTCTCTTCATCATTGTTTTATCATCAAGCCCGCTGTATCTTAGACGCATGAGACGACTCATGCAGTTCACATTCTTAATGCTCATCAGTGTAACATGTTTATACTCAGCTGATACACCCCAATCGTATAGTGGATTTAAGCAACTTCACACTGATCACTTCACTCTCATTTACGAACCACAAGATCAACTGTATGCCTATGAATTAAGTACGTATGCCGATGAGACACTCAAAGAGGTCGCACACCTAGTTGGCCATACTCCTCGTGAAAAAATTCCTGTTATCTTAACAAGTAGACCCCCTTTTGCTAATGGGTATTTCTCACCTCTCCCTTCTAAGATTGTCTTATTTCTTACATCCCCTCACCAGCGATTTTTAGGCTCCCGCTCTCCGAGCTGGCTCAAAAGTGTCTTTACCCACGAATTGACCCACTACGTCCATCTTACACATCCAACTGGCTTAGCCTCGATACTATCTCCTTTATTTGGTAAAGAGCTTCTCTCCCTTAATAGTGGTCTTATGCCACTGTGGTGGATTGAAGGGCTATCTACCTACAGTGAATCTCACCTAGCTGAAGGAGGAAGAGGCTTTTCTCAACTTTTCTCTCTCCCCTATACATCTCTAGTTGCACACAATGAGATGTGGAAACTCTCTCAAGGGATGTACCACAGTGCCTATCCCCCTTCATCACGAGCATACCAAACTGGGTTTTTAATGATTGATTATCTAATCAACACCTATGGAGAGTCTGCTTTTCAACAGATAAACAAACGATTTACCTGGTGGCCTTTTTTTGGATTAAGCCCTCATACAAAAAAAGTAGTAGGTCTTTCCTCCAATGAGGTATTTCACCAAGCTCTTAGGTCCCTGACACTCCAACATCCACCTGAGTCTATCGATAAAAAGAGTTTCTCTCCCTTAACTATAGGAAATTACTATCTTCCTTATCCGACACAACAAGGTCTCATTGGAATTGCTTCCACACTTGATAGGGGAAATCATGCACTTAAGTACGACGATAGTGGTGCGTATCCCATCACAAAGAGCCTCTTTTCACTTGGTGAATTAAATGGGACTCCCTCTTATGATGGAAAGTCACTCTATTTCACCCACATGTGGAATGATTATGCTCATCCTAGTTCCTTTGATTCAGTCTTAGTTGGGTATTCTGATCTGTATCGTTATGATATTCAAACCCAATCATACACATCTCTCACTTCTCAAAAGAGGTTATATCATCCCTCTATAAGTAGAGATAATGAACACCTGGTAGCTATTGAACATAATGATGGGGCGTATCGCCTTGTTGAGGTCTCACAAAAAACAGGTGCGATACACACTATCTATGCTCCAAAGAACGCTATGGTGTACGAACCTAATTTCAGTAGTGATGGACTATCTATTGTGGTGATTGAAGAGCAAGAGGGAAATTCCACATTAACGATCATCCCATCTTTAGGTGAGTGGTATCACCTATGGGATCCTACCGAAGTTGAATTACACTCTCCCCGCTTTATTGATAACAACCGTATCCTCTTTAGTGCCGATTTTGATGGACCTCTCGCTTTATATATAGCGGATCTCACAACAAAAGTTGTCTATAAGGTCTTTAGTGATGATCAAGGAGTAGCTGGGGGAGTAATACACAACGATGAACTCATCTACTCAACCTACGCACCAGGTGGATGGACGTTGTATGAAACACCTTTAACATCACTCTCATATACCAACATTGATATCTCTCCACCTTCTTACAAAGAGGCTTACCTCTCTTTTTCAAGTGAAATAGAAGAGTCTAACTATATAGATTGGCCTCGATTTAACTTTTGGCTTCCTGTGTATGAAGGAGAAGATCTTTTATCTACCATTGGAGCTACTACCTTTTTAAGTAGCTTATTAGGTCGTCACTCTTTATTAATCTCTGGTGGATACAACTTTACAAAGAACACTCTTACCACTGACGTTCAATACATTAACTCTTATGGTCCTTTTACAACTAGGTTTACCATACAAGCCGATGCGTATCACCAAAGTTTCACATTACAAAGTCACGCCTTTGCGTGGGTCGACTCTCAACCGACTTATACCCAATCAATCTCTATAGCTGCTTTAATTGGTGTGTTTATAGATCAACAAGATGTCGGCTTTGGTATTGTAGCTCGAGGTGGATATTCATTATTTACCAGCTATGGTCCAAAAGATTATTTTGGAAGATCTCAATTTGGGTTCTTTATAGAGCCAAAACTTTCTCTATATCCTGATAATGAACTCTTACTTTTCTACCCTACCTTTCATCTGAACGGACAACTCCCGCTTGGTAGAAGTCACCATGTTGTTTCACTTGAAACTACATGGGATATAACACCTCTTATGCTCTCACCTTCTTATGTTGTAGAGAGAGAAGATCTTATTGTTGAACTCAAAGCTTCGTATCACATTCCACTTGGGGTGTATGATATTCCTGTGGTGTATGGTGGAATTGTGGGTTCAGGACTCTCATTTTCTGTAAAAAAAGATTTCTCGATCAGTGACAATGTACATAGCTGGGGAGAAGACACCATCATTGGTGTAAAAGGTGAAATTGAGTATGCAATTGGCTCTTCACTCAGATTTAGGCCATTTGTTGAACTCAAGTATCATGTGGCTAGTGAACAAGTGGAAGTTAAGCTCTCATTGAACCTTGATCTCCCTATTACATCACTTGCTATGAAAAGCTCTCTGAGATAACGATTAAAGTTGAATAACATGATATACTCGCTCGCATAGGAGGCCTGAAGTGACACAGACACTAACTATTGGTAATAACACTTACCGCTATTATGATATTACTCGTTTCGCTGGATCAAAGATTGAAGCGATGCCTTATTCGCTGAGAGTCTTATTAGAGAACCTATTACGGTATCAAAGTAAGATGGAGATCGATGATACAACATTACAAGCTGTTGTAGATCGTACCAACACTGTTGAAAAACCGAGTGAAGTTCCTTTTCACCCCGCTCGAGTATTGATGCAAGACTTTACTGGGGTTCCTGCTATCGTCGATTTAGCAGCTCTTCGAGATGCTGTATTGGCAGTCAATCAAGACCCTAAGATGATAAATCCTCATGTCCCTGTCGATATCGTTGTAGATCACTCGGTCCAAATCGATAGTTACGGAGAGCCAAGTAGCCTTTCGTTTAACGTAAAGATGGAGTATGAGCGAAACCACGAACGCTACAGTTTTTTAAAGTGGGCTCAAAAGTCGTTTTCAAACTTACGCATCGTTCCCCCAAACTCGGGGATTTGTCACCAAGTGAACTTAGAACACCTCGCTGAGTGTATCCGTAGTGAAGAGGGTTTTCTCTATCCAGATTCATTAGTTGGAACCGACAGTCACACCCCGATGATTAATGGTCTTGGTGTCATGGGTTGGGGAGTTGGAGGAATTGAAGCTGAAGCAGTGATGCTCGGCCAACCCTATTTCATGCCAATTCCAAAGGTTGTTGGAGTACGTTTAAGTGGAAAGATGGATCCTCTGTGTACCGCTACCGACTTAGTTCTCACTCTTACTAATAAACTTAGAGCCTTGGGCGTTGTTGGTAGTTTTGTCGAATACTTTGGTCCTGGTTTACACTCTCTCCCTATCCCAGATCGAGCTACTATTGCAAATATGAGTCCTGAGTATGGTGCAACCATGGGCTTTTTCCCAGTTGATGAACGGACTATTGAGTACTTAAGACTGACAGGACGAGATGAGCAAGCTGAGCGAAGTGAAGCATACTGTAAAGCAAATGCTCTTTTTCATAACCCAGATATTAGCTCTGTATACGACGAGATTTTAGAAGTCGATTTAGCCACAATTGTTCCAAGCATTGCTGGTCCTTCCCGCCCACAAGATCTCATTAGTTTAGATGGAGCACCTAAAAAGATTTTAGAGGCCACTGATATTGGTAAAAAACGGAGCGTAGCTATCGAGCTTGATGATCAAAACATAGATCTTCAAGATGGGATGGTTGCCATTGCTGCAATTACCAGTTGTACTAATACTAGTAACCCATCGGTAATGATTGCTGCAGGACAACTTGCACAAAAAGCAGTCGAAAAGGGATTAAAAGTAGCTCCATGGGTAAAGACTTCATTAGCTCCAGGTTCACAAGTAGTAACCGATTACTTAACACAATCGGGCTTACTTGAGTCACTAGAGACTTTAGGGTTTAACATTGTTGCTTTTGGTTGTACGACATGTATTGGTAATAGTGGACCACTTCACCCCGAAATTGAGAAAGCTCAAAGTGAGAATGATCTCACCTTGGCTTCAGTTCTCTCGGGAAATAGGAACTTTGAGGGGCGGATTCATAAAAATGTGAAAGCTTCCTTTTTAATGAGTCCTCCATTGGTTGTAGCATATGCTTTAGCTGGACGAGTCGATATCGATTTAACAAAAGAGCCTTTAGGCTATGACCAACAAAACAAAGCGGTCTATTTAAAAGATATATGGCCACAAATCGATACCACTTTAGATATCATAAAAGATAATGTGACTCGTTCTTCGTTTGTAGAAAAGTATGCCCATATCTTTAAAGGGGATGCACAATGGGAAGAGCTGTATGCACCCACTGGAGAGACTTATGCATGGGATGAGAATTCAACCTACATTGCAAAAACTCCCCTCTTTGACAACTTTAGTGCTGCTTTACCTCCACTAAGCTCGATTAAAGATGCCTATCCACTACTTGTGATGGGAGATACCGTTACAACAGACCATATCAGTCCTGCTGGATCAATTGACCCCTCTTACCCCGCTGGTCAATATTTAAGTTCTCGAGGAGTGAGTGAAGTTGCATTTAACTCATACGGAAGTAGAAGAGGCCACCATGAGGTAATGATGAGAGGAACATTTGCTAATACTCGTATTAAGCAACGTCTCTCTGCTCCTAAAGAGGGTGGTTACACTAAAAAACTACCTCAAGGGGAGTTGATGTTTGTCTATGATGCCGCAATGGCGTACAAACAAGAGAATCGTGATCTTATTGTGTTAGCAAAACGAGAATATGGGACAGGCTCTTCTCGAGACTGGGCAGCTAAAGGTGCAACCTTGTTAGGCATTAAGGCTGTTATTGCTGAGAGTTTTGAGCGAATCCACCGTAGCAACTTAGTTGGGATGGGAGTATTACCACTCACCTTCTTAGAAGGCGAGTCGTATGATTCACTTGGACTATCGGGAGAAGAGACTTTTAGTATTGAATTGCCAAAAGTTATAATGCCAAAGATGAAACTCACAGTCCATGCCCATGGTGATAAAGAGACAACCTTTGAAGTTCTTTGTCGTTTAGATTCTCCTATTGAAGTATCTTACTACAAACATGGTGGAATCTTACATTGTGTACTTCGAAATATGTTGTACTCGTAACACTATCTAACGCTATAAAAGCAGCTCTTTTGAGCTGCTTTTTTCTTCTATCACGCCTCTTCTGAAGTGACTGGAATCATCAAAATAGGGATTTGTGCCCGTCGAGATACGTAGTGGCTCACACTTCCCACAAAGAGTTCTTTAAAGAAGCCTCGTCCCTGTTTTGCCATAATAAGAAATGTTGCTCCACTTACTTCTAACTCTTTTATAATCTCTGTGGCAGGAGTTCCATACACGAGTTTTGTCTCAATTTCAACAGAAGGACTCCCCTCTAAACGTTGAGCTAATTCATGAAGACGATCTTTGTCTGTTTTATTGAACTCATCAAGTCGATCAACTAAATGTGGTTCAATCCTACTTTTGTCTTGAACATGAAAGAGTGTCACTTTTTTAACATGCTCAAGATCGACAATTTCTTGAAGGTAGTGAAATGCGTGCTCTGATCCTTTAGAGAAATCAGTAGCATATAAGATATGAGAGGCAACTCCCTCTTCAGATATGCCAGCAACAGCAAGTTCTTTATTCTCATCGACCGAGAGCCGGACAATGAGTAGCGGTTTTGTTGTTCGAAGCATCACCTCGTGGGCAACTCCACCTAAGAATGCCCCTCCGATAAGACTTCTTCCTCGTGAACCAACAATGACTAAAGGAAAAGACTCCTCTTCAGCAATGCGAGTAATCTCTTTTTGGGCATTTCCTGGAGAGATGCGAGACTCTACAATAAAGCCTAAAGCTTCCAATTTAGCTTGTTGATCTTTAATGGTATCGGTTTGTACGTGAGCGACAAATGGGTAGATTTCGCTAGCAACCTCTTGATAATCGGGGCACTGAAGAAGTAACAACTCTTTAATTCCAAAGTCGCTTAGAAACCCAAGGTTCTTCACCATCACATTTGAAGCTTCAGACAAATCGGTGGCGACAATAGCACGTTTAATCATATGTGCACCTCCTTAGAAAGGCACCTCTATTATAATAGTCTCCCTAGTTCAAGTCAAAAAAAATACTCACTCTTTCATAGTACATGTGTGAATCAGTTTTATCCCTTTCGATACGAAAACCGCAACTCTCTTTAGTTCTTCTCACTTCATCTGGTCAAAGAAGGATTTAAATAACGATGTAGCTTATCTATAATTTAGTGTTAAAAGCCTAAAACTTCTACAAGCTGATGCGGTCTATCTGCGAGAATTATTTTTTGCTACATCTAATTGCTTCAGAAACCTATCGGCTATATAGTATTGAATATCTAGATCTTTGACCCTTTTGGACTTTGCTTTTACCAGCACTCTAAGTCCTCCTTGTGACACACTCATCAATCCTATATTCATCTCTCTTAACAAACTTTTATCCACTTTGTCGATGTAATCTGAACTTAATGCAACATATACTTCGTTGGCATATTTCTTATATCTAGTTGCTTGTTCTAATCCTGCTTTCCAATCAAAAAGCTTCGCCTCCACGGCGATAAAACTCTTAGTTATTGCATCAACTTTTTTTATTGATGTTATATAATTTCCATTAATGTTAATGTATCCCATTTCTTCCAATTCATGAAGAAAGTTGAGAAATTTTTTATCAATTGTAGCATTAGGTGTTTCAATTTCATTAATTGCTACGCTCTTTTTATTGTAGATACCAGTGACATAGTAATATGCATTAACATATTCATCAAAGATAACAGTATCTCGATTCAAATCAGTGGCATAAACAACATCCGCAATATTGTTGCCACTTCTTAGTTCCCGGACAATATATTGAGTATCATATTTTTCCTGCAGGTCTCTTACTAGCTTATCTACCATTGCTTTCTCACTAGCAAACATCCTAACGGCCTCCACTACATGTTCATAGCACCTTTTTCAGGTTTTTTAATAATTTATAGTAATTATTGCCCTTTTGGCTACTCAATATTTTCTTTGGTATCTCTTCAAACGTAGAAATTGCTGTATCAAGACGTTCTATTAAATAATCACGACGTTCAGATATTTGATATTTATTTAATTTCTCAACTTCTTCAATCATCATCTGCCAATGATGCAATTGAATATTTTTTTCTCCCAGTCCAATCTCAATCGCTTCTTTGCCTGTACACCATATACAATCACATCCCTTAAAATAATTATAAATTTGATTAAACACAAAAGTATCTTTCTTAGGATACGACAAAAAGGATAACACCTGAGGAAAATAATACCTTGAAAATAAATTAAAAGCATCCTTCTCTTCTTTAATATATTCTTCATCAAAATAATCTATGCCAGCAAGGCCTAGTGAAAACCCATGTATTCCTTTTGCAATTAATGCAAGTCCTAAAGAAATGGGAACCTTTAATCCTATAACAGGTTTATTTGAGTACTTCTGTAAGTTAACCATGAAGTCTATGTAGCTACTTAAAGATTGTTCATTCAACTGTTTCATGTCTGATATTTGAACTATAAAACCATCAACGTTCGCATGAATAAAGTATGACAGAATCTTAGAGGATTCAAAGACCATGTGATTTAAGTTAATTGAGATCATTGCATATTTTTCTTTTGCACTATCAACCACTTTAACACTTTCATTAATCAGCTGAATATTCATCTTTATCCAATCGTCAACCTTATCGACCGCATAATCTGTGTTGCTAATATAGTGATATGGTAAAATGAGTTTTTGCCCACGAGAAACAGTGTCGTACCATTTTAATATATAATCCTCTCGATTCTTGGGGTTTTGCAAATATGCCAATGAGATAACACCTTTTGATGGAGCATATGGCAATTCAACTAGTCCTTTAGTAGCTCCAAATGCTACATATGATAGTCTTTGGGTTGAGGGGTCAATAATAACATTCTTAAAGTCACTATCACTAAAATAGTTATGCAAACCTTTCATCCAGTTCTTCACATGAATTGGGTAAATAACATCAGAATTATTTTCTCTCTGAAACTGTAAGGTCACATCTTTCTCTTTGTAAATCCATGCATAATACTTTCCCAACGTGATAAGCTCATCCTGTATATCCTCTTGCTTAAAGGAGTTGAGGAATTCATCTACCGTTTGGTATCTTGAAAACATCTCTTTAGACGTTGCCTTAAAAACAATCCGTTCCAGTTTATCGCTTATATTTTCATTATACTGTTTAGGGGGTGTGATTGGATCATTTAATATTTTTAGCATCAATTCTGGTAAAGTAGCTGCATCATATGGAACATTCTTGGTGAGCATCTCGTAAAGAATAATTCCAAGAGCATATATATCTGACCTATAGTCAATATGCTTACTATCTTTTAATTGCTCGGGCGACATATACAAAGGTGAGCCAATATGTGTTCCCGTAGATGTAATAGAGGAAAAATCAATAATCTTACTTAAGCCGTAATCTATTATTTTGATATTTTGATTCGAATCTATCATAATATTTTCTGGCTTCAAGTCTCTATGGATTATTCCATTACCGTCTATACTTAGATTATGTAATTCTTTAACGCCCTCTAGTATCTTAATAAATATTTCAATTAAGACATCTAATTCGGCATCCTTTTTAAGATAATTTCTTAAAGTTTCACCCGAAAAATATTCCATTACTATAACATACTCATTAATACCAAATTCGTTCTCGAAGAAGAAATCATCATGATATCTTATGAGATTTTTTCCTCTAACAGTTTTCAGAGCTGCTATTTCTCTTGTGATTCTATTTTCTTCATTCTTAAATTCTTCAAGAATGTATGTCTCAGCAAGAACTTTTGCCGCATAGAGACACCCATCCTTTGAAGCTCGATATACTGATCCAAAACTCCCACTACCTAGAGCTTCTTCAAATAAATAAGAATTAATCACTTTCCCTGCAATATTCATTTCCTACTTCCCTTTGTACACACTGCCCACATACACACAAGATTCATTAATATGTTTTTGCATATATAACCTTTAGCGTAAGCTATAAAATTTTTCAGAATTCTAAACAATTTTAGATTCTTTCTGGTTAACACATACCAAGTTCTTACTATAGGCTTCTGTTATCTATCAAAAACAGTCTTATATCGCTACTTCTCTCATCATATCGATATAAGTATTAATTAGTTCCCTTCTTTTTCGAATTCCTTATCTATATGCAGTTTAGAAATTGTATCTACAGGTCTCGAAAAGGAGATATAATGGTTTTTATAAGCCTCATCCCAAGGGATGATTGTAAGACAACTGTACTCTCTTTCTCAAAAACCAGAGTTTGTCCTGAAAGTAGTGGCTGTGTTTTGCCATTGTGTTCAACACTTCCCTCTCCTGAGATACAACTCAGCGTAAGAGTAGAGTTCTTTTTGTATTCTAAGGATATTGTCTTATGAGGATAAAGAGAAATAACAAAAGTTTCACTTGTCTCATCTTTGTGGATACGAAGAGCACTTCCCCCCTCATACTCAGTGACCTTCGTTGTGCTTTGAAGGCGATCTGCTACCTCTTTTACCAAATCGGCATGATCGTGATCAATCACTAAGATTCCATCGACACTTGCAGCAACGCTGATATTCTTTGTACCGATTGCAACAAGAGGTACATCGAGTTCATTAAATAGTTGTGTGTTAGTAGCCTCAACTTTGTAGGTAGATCCGATATCGTGTGGTATATGCTTTGAAAGAGTATCCCACGAACCGACATCAGACCACTCCCCTTCATAATCTACAACGGCAATTGAAGGCTCTTTTTCCATCACAGCATAATCAAAACTTGTTCGGTTTATTGAATTGTACTGCTTCTTTATCATCTCAAATGAAGTTGTATTAAACTCTTTCTCCAATAAAGAGAGGGCATATTCACACGAAAAAGCGGCAACTCCAGTATTCCATAGTGCTCCTCGATCAATGAGGGTGTGTGCTTTGGCTTTATCTGGTTTCTCGATAAAAGAGGCAACTGATAAGTAGGTGAAAAACCTATTTTCTGGTTGGATATATCCGTATTGAGTTGCTTCGTAGGTTGGCTTTACCCCCACCGTAACAATTGAACTTACCCTCTTTTTAGAAAGAGCAACTGCCTTTTGTAGTGCTTCGTAAAAAGAGAGATCAGCGTATGCATCCGAAGGGAGAAACAAGATTGTATCCTCATCACTACAGCCTTTTTGTTCTACAATAGAGGCTATTGCGTACAACACTGCAGCATAGGTGTCTCTACTTTCTGGTTCAATGATTAACTCTCCGTAAGAGGGGAGATCTCGTTTAAGAACAAAGGATTGTTCTAAGGATGTAATAACAAAAAGTGTCGATGTTGGAAACACCGAATGAAGATGGCGATAAGAGCGTTGAATAAGTGACTCTTTATCTCCTTGGGGCGTATCAAAAAAGGGGAAAGAGTGTTTTGCCCTCACCTCGTTTGAAAAAGGCCACAACCTTTTTCCCGACCCACCTGCTAGAAGAATAACATGCACAGCCATGTCTCTATTATGATGAGAAATGTGAAAGAGTACAACGAAAAAGAGAAGTAATTGAGACTTGATTACTATACATATGTATAGTATATCTACCATATGAGTCGTATTTTTATTGGAACATCGGGATATAGCTATACTGAGTGGGTTGGACCTGTGTACCCACCACATACTCACACAAAAGATTTTCTATCTTATTATGCTACACTATTTTCTACTGTAGAACTCAACTTTAGTTATTACCGAATGCCAACTAAAGAGCAGCTACTAACGATGCACAAAGAGGCTCCCTCATTACTGTTCTCTTTAAAAGCACACCAAAGTCTCACCCATAGTATCGACCCTCACTCATGGAAACAATCGGCTCATTTGTTCATGGACGCAGTTTCTGCTTTGTCTGAACATAACTCCCTTGGAGCTGTGTTACTTCAATTTCCCCACTCGTTTCACTACGACGTAGATCAACGTCGCTATCTATATAACCTTGTTACAGAGTGCTCTTCTTTCCCACTGGCCATCGAGTTTCGTAATAGTCAGTGGTACAACAATAGAACTATTGAGACATTGAGAAAGCAACACATTACACTAGTCTCTTTGGATCTTCCTCATCAAGAGAGTGCTCTTCCTATGATGGATGTGATGACCTCTTTTACCTCGTATATCCGCCTTCATGGAAGAAATGCTTCTTCGTGGTGGGGCTCAGATGTCGCATCACGATACAACTATCTTTATAGTGATAAAGAACTCGAATCGATAAAAAAACGGGTGTGTTCATTAGCCGACTTCTCAAAAGACCTCTATCTCTATTTTAACAACCATCCTCAAGGTTATGCGGTGAAAAATGCCCTTACGTTAAGAGAACTTCTTAAAAAAGAGGGAGAGTATGAGTTATAAGGATGCTTCGGTGCTCTATCTTACTATCTCAGATTTTGCCTCATCTGTAGCTCAGGCACTCGACTCCTCTTTAGTAGGCAAAGCTTTTGTTATTGCAAAAAAGCACGCTTTGAGACCTTTTGTCCTCTCTTCCTCTTTTGCTGCTCGCAGTGAAGGCATCTATCGTGGGATGAGTGTTATTCATGCACTACATCGATGTCCCTCACTTATTATTGTGGAACCAAATCCACAAGCATGTGATCGCTACGATTTGGCTCTTTTTGAATATGCTTCTCACTATACTCCTACCTTGCAAGCTTCCGGAGGGGGAGATCTCTATGCTGATATGAGAGGAACTACCCGTTTATTTGGCCCTCCGATTGATAGTGCGTCTCACCTTCGAAGAACCATAGAAAAGAATTTAAAGGTGGAACTCTCAGTTGCTGTTGCTACAAACAAACTTGTTGCCCATATAGGGGCACATGCGGTGACTCCTTATGGTCTTACCTATATTCCTCCTGGAGAGGAGGCTTCATTTTTACACTCTCAAGATGTACAACTTCTCCCTGGTGTTGGAGTTCGTACACAACAGCTACTACATGGTGCAGGGTTTAACACCATAGGGGATGTCGCATCTCTTAGTGATACTGAGTGTGTCGCCTTTTTAGGCAAAAGAGGTCTTACCCTAAGAGATGCTGCTCGAGGCATCGATGAGAGTATTATCACCAATCGCCCTCATGCACTAAAAGATATCCATAAACGAATCGATTTCTTTGAACCTGTTTTTGAACTTGAAGCTTTAGAAGCAGCACTTATACAAGCGACCGAAGAGGCTGCTTTTGAGATGAGAAAAGAGCGTCTTATGTGTAGGCGTATCTCACTGACTCTTTATTGGTCTGATGGAGTTTCATCTGAAGAAGCAACATCGTTCTCGTATGGCCTTTATTACGATAATGATATCTGCCTAGTGGCAAAAAAAGTCCTCACCAAAGCATTAACTCGTCGAGTTCGCCTTCGATCTCTTGTTGTGAAACTATCACAATTTGAGCTGTATCAACCAGAGTTTTCCCTTTTTGATTGCCACACCCCCGTATTACAACAAAGTGTTGATACTCTTCGTCGTACATTTGGATCACACGTTATGACTAAAGCTTCGGCGGTGTATCGTGCTCAGTAGAATAGGGATTCGAAGTGCTTACTCACTGTTGTGGGGTAGTGGGCGTATAGAAGATATTCTCTCTTTTTTAAAAAAAGAGGGAGTGACAACTGTGGGCATTACAGATCGACATAATTTGTATGCTCTTCACTCAATTAGAGAAATCACTCAAGAGTATGGGATGAACTATATTGTCGGTTCTGAAGTTGTAATAGAGAAAGAATCTCTTTTTCTTTTTGCCTCTTCACTACAGGGCTTTAGTCGCCTGACGACACTCCTTTCATTCATCCATAGTTCAAGTGATGTAGATATTCTTGGTGAACTACAAAAAGATTCGACTGGTCTTATTGTAATAACTCTCTCATCTTTGTTGTTACAACAACTTTCTCCCTACGTCTCTCGTTTATATGGAGCAATCTCCCCACGCTGTTTCAGTGCAGTTTCTACCTCTCGTTCACTTAAGCTTCCCTTAGTAGCCATCGATGATTCAACGATGTTACATAAAGATGAGTATGAACTTCATCACGCTCTCAGAGCTATCGCTCTTAATACAACAGTCGGACGTCTTTCAAAGGACGATTGCACCTCGCCTGAGAGTTATCTGTATGATACAAAGCGCTACTTATATGCCTTAAGTGCCTGGGATGAGGCACTTAAGAATACCGAACTGATTTGCACCGAGTGTTCCTCACTTCCTCTTTTTAAGGAACTCGTATTTCCCTCTTATGATGTCACTACCTTAACTGTAGAGCAAGAATTACACAAAAGAGTCTACCAAGGGGCTGAGAAGAGGTATGGAGAGTTAAGTGATGCAATTGTACGTCGTATTGAATATGAGTTGAATATTATCAAAGAGAAAGGTTTTTCTTCCTACTTTCTTATCATGGATGATATTATCTCAATGGCAAGTAGAACATGTGGAAGAGGCTCAGCAGCCTCTTCGATTGTTTCTTACGCCCTTTGTATTACCCATGTCGATCCAATCAAACACAATCTCTACTTTGAGAGATTTTTAAATCCAAATAGAACTGATCCCCCTGATATCGATGTCGACTTTGCATGGGATGAACGTGATGATGTCCTTCATGCCGTGTTTGAACGTTTTGGCTATTCGCATTGTGCTCGGGTGGCAAATCACAACTTCTTTCGAAGTCGTAGTGCCTTAAAGGAGTGTGCCCGCTGCTACGCTTTAAGTGAAAATCAACTTATAGAGATGAAAGAAGATCCTTTTACCCAAAAAGTCTTAAGCATCGCTCAACGCCTTGTAGGACTTCCTCGCTCCGTGTCGATGCACTGTGGAGGTGTAGTCATTACACCAAAAGAGGTAAGCTCCTACGCTCCTATTCAACTCTCTCGTGATGCTTATCCTCTATTACAGTGGGAAAAAGAGGGGGTGGAATCGAGCTCTTTAGTAAAAATTGATCTCCTTGGAAATCGTTCTTTAGCTGTTGTTCGAGATACACTACATAACATCCGCTTAAAGGGAATTGAGTTTGATGAAGAGTCTTGGAATCCGATCGAAGATCGTAAGACCCAACAAGCACTAGCCCAAGGGGATACTATGGGAGTCTTTTATATCGAATCCCCTGCGATGAGACAACTACAGAAAAAGACTCAAAAGGGGGATTTTCACCACATTGTCATCCACTCTTCAATTATTAGACCTGCTGCTAATTCTTTTATTAATGAATACATTCGTCGTCTTAAAGGGGGATCCTATAAAGCGTTACACCCCCGCCTAGAATATATCTTACAAGAGACGTATGGTATTTTGTGTTACCAAGAGGATGTGAGTAAGGTTGCTGTCGCTTTAGCATCCTTTAGTGAAGCTCAAGGAGATGCTCTTAGAAAAGTCGTCACTAAAAAATCTAGACACTCGACATTGCAACACTACAAAGAACAATTTTTCCAAGGATGTAAGAAAAACGGTATAAGTGAAGATGTGATACAAGAGATTTGGGCTATGATGCTCTCTTTTGAGGGGTACTCTTTTTGTAAAGCTCACAGTGCATCATATGCAATGCTCTCGTTTCAATCGGCCTATTTACGAGTCCACTACCCCGCCTATTTCATGGCAGCAGTTCTCTCTAATCAAGGAGGGTATTACAACGCTTCAGCCTATATCAGTGAAGCACGAAGGATGGGACTATCTATCGTAGGACCAGATATCAACATCAGTGGCATTAAGTACTATGGGGATAAAAAGATGGTAGTCGTTGGATTTATGGCCATTAAAAACCTTAGTTATGATGCGATGAAAGCCATTGTACTTGAACGAAAACAAGGTGGACGCTTTTACTCATTAGAAGAGGTAGCTCAGCGCCTCTCACTCTCTCATAGCGACTTCACTTCTTTAGTTGCCTCTGGTGTGTGTGACTCTCTTGATCCTACATTACCACGCACGTCCCAATTAAGAACGTTATTAGTGACAAAACATACACACTCAGAGGCCTCACTCTTTCCTATTCCCGTTGAATCTTCTGCATCAACTTCTCTTGTTCAAAAAAAAGAAGATCCTCTTATGAGGGTGAGGGAGTTTGAATCTTTGGGCTTTTTACGCTCGGCTCACCCACTTATGTTATATACACCACTTTTACAAAAGATACGAAGAGTCTCTGCTCGGTCCTTACACCTTTATGTTGGAAAAACAGTCACCCTTATTGGGTGGCCCATCACCCGAAAGTTCACCCTCACTAAAACAGGAGAGGCAATGGAGTTTATCTCTTTTGAAGATGAAACAGCTTTATATGAGACAGTATTATTTCCCGAACCGAGGAAAAAGTTTGGCTCTTTAGTCTATCAGCAAAGACCACTTCTTCTCAAAGGAAAAGTGACAAGTGAATACTCAGCTCTCTCATTAGAGCTCATCTATCTCTCAACTATCTAAGACACCCCTTTATGTAGCAATAAAAGTGTCCCTTTTTGACATCCTTTTCAAATTTACTTTGTACATCTGTTGCAGAGTGCGATACAATGGACGGTGAATTAGGGAGGGAACGTAGTGAAGATTCAAAAACAACAAGCAATGCGAAATGTTCTTTTCGCTTTATCTCCACTAGGTCTAGCCGCAATCTACTTCTTCGGGTGGCGATTTATCGCTGTTTTAGTAGTAGCTATTGCTGCGGCTTTAATAAGTGAATACCTGATGAGCCGAAAGTATGATCTAAAAATGACTGAGTCGTTATATGTCTCAGCATTTTTATTTGCACTTTCACTTCCCCCAAATCTACCGCTTTGGATGGTAGCGGTGGGAATGGCATTTGGTATTGTCTTTGGGAAAATGGTCTTTGGGGGCTTTGGCAGAAATGTATTTAATCCAGCCATTACCGCAAGAGCATTTGTATATATCAGTTTTGGTGTTCCCATGACTGGTCGCTTTGTGGCTCCACAAGTTGCCCTCTCGCTCTTTCCAGGAGGATTTGGCACTTGGGTATCGCAAGCCGATTCAGTTTCAGCTGCAACGCCACTGATAACACAAAGTTCGTCATACCTTGAACTCTTTTTAGGTCCTGTTGCCGGAAGCTTTGGAGAGGTGAGTGCCCTATTAGTTCTTTTAGGTGGTGCGTACATACTCTACAAAAAGGCAGCAAACTGGAAAATCGTAAGTGGCTCTGTCATCTCATTTTTGATATTCCAATCTATTTTCTACTTTACTGGAGTAGAAGGGGCTGTTGATCCACTGTACGCACTGTTGGGCGGAAGCTTTTTACTTGGGGCGTTGTTTATGATTACCGACCCGATCAGTTCCAGTCAATCAACCGACTTAGGACGATGGATTTATGGTGCATTTTTTGGAATGCTCGTGGTATTAATCAGAATTTTCTCCTCATGGGCAGAAGGGGTCACCTTTGCCATTTTATTAGCAAACATGTTTGGTCCTTTATTAGACCACTATCTCAAGCTCTCTAAACAAAAGAAGAAAGCTGCTTCACAAGCAGGAGGTAGTGTATGAAAACTCAAAGCTTCTATGCTAAAAGAATTCAACCTATCGTCTTTATGGCAGTGGTCACTATTATTTGTATCATCCTTACTGCAGCACTTCATCTCTACACATATGATCAGGTTAAAGAGAACGAGCAGTTTTTTGTGTGGCGAAGTGTGTTAGATTCAGCAGCTATAAGTCACGATGGGACACCTTCTGATGTAGTGAAACTATTTGATCAGTATGTCACCGAAGATGGTGATATGTATGTGGTAAACACTCCCGAACATGGTCGCCGATTTGTTTTAGAACAAACAGGTCCTGGTTTATGGGGGCCAATTACAGTGATGATAGGATTTGAAGATGACAAAACAACTCTCTCGGGAGTATCGATTGTCAGTCAAACCGAGACTCCAGGCTTAGGTGCTCGGATTGAAGAGCCGTGGTTTACTGCCCAATTTGCAGGAAAGAAGGGTCCTTCATTCAAATTAGTTGAAGAGGGAACTGCTTCACAACCAAAAGAAATTGATAGCATTACAGGGGCTACTCGTACAAGCGATGCCTTTAAATCAATTATCGAAAAGGCATTCGTTTTAGCGGGAGGACTATAATATGGCGAAAAGTAATTTAAAGAAAACCTTTTTAACTCCACTGGGAAAAGATAACCCAGTCTTTGTTCAAATCTTAGGTATTTGTTCCACACTCGCAGTAACGAACAAACTCGATAACACATTAGTCATGACCCTTGGAGTGATGTTCACTACAGCACTTTCAAGTTGGACTATTTCACTGTTGAGAAACTGGATCCCTTCCAGGGTGAGGATGATGGTAGAGACGTTAGTTATTGCAACATACGTTATCATCGTCGATATTGCCCTTAAGGCCTACTACCCTGAGATGTGGAAACAACTCGGTCCTTATGTAGGACTCATTATTACCAACTGTATTGTTATGGGTCGTATTGAGGCATTTGCATTACAGAACAAACCACTGCCCTCTTTAATCGATGGATTAGCCAGTGGTATGGGATATGCCTACGTCTTATTAATCATTGCTTTTTTCAGAGAACTCCTTGGTACAGGGACGTTATGGGGATACCAAGTCCTCGGTTCATGGTGGACCAGTTGGGCTATTATGATTATGCCTCCTGGAGGATTTTTCATGTTAGCAATCTTCATTTGGATTGTTCGAGAGAACTTTATTAAGGAGGAGACTAATGAGTGAGTTACTATTTCCTTTAGCAGTCTTTTTTGCCTCAATATTTACGAGTAATATTTTATTAACAAACTATTTGGGCATGTGCTCCTTCTTAGCAGTCTCTAAAGAGCTAGAGACCAGTGCAGGACTCGGTATCGCTGTAACCTTTGTGATGGCAGCAACAACAAGTTTAAACTGGTTAGTGTATGAATTTGTCCTTGTCCCATTTCAATTGGAGTACCTGAGATTTATTGTCTTTATTATTGTGATTGCAGCTTTTGTTCAGCTCATTGAGATGGTTATTGAGCGTTATAGTGAGAACCTCTATTTCGCTTTAGGAATCTTCTTACCACTTATCACTGTGAACTGTGCTATTTTAGGAGCTTCGCTTTTCATGGTTATTCGTGAATATACCTTTATGACAAGCTTCTTCTTTGGCTTAGGCAGTGGTTTAGGCTGGCTTTTAGCTATTATGGCAATGGCAGGTATTAGACAACGACTGAGAACCGCAAAAATCCCTTACGGCTTAGAAGGTGCTGGAATTGCCCTTATTATAGCCGGATTTATGGCCATGGCATTTATGGGATTTAACGGCATGATCAGCATTCAGTAGGAGAGTCCCATATGTTAGCTTCATTATTACTCAGTGTTGGTATCATCACCCTCATCAGTGTTGTCCTTTCATTAATGATGGTAGTTGCTGATGCCACAATTGGAAATTATGGCATTGTGAATGTCACTGTGAACAAAGAGACTCAATTCGAAGTCGAAGGGGGGCAAAGCCTCTTAAAGACGCTCATGAGTGAAGGGATTTTTATCCCCAGTGCGTGTGGCGGAAGAGGTTCTTGTGGATTGTGTAAAGTAACAGTCTTAGAAGGGGCAGGCGCTTACCTCCCCACTGAGTTACCCTGGATTGATAAAGAAGAACAAAAACAAAATATTCGTCTTTCGTGTCAGGTGAAAGTAAAAAATGATATCGAAATCGAAATTCCTGAAGAGTTGTTCTTAGTTAAAGAGTTCTCTACCACAGTCGAGAGTATTAAAGATCTCACGTACGACATTAAAGAGGTTCGCCTCAAATTACACGACCCTCCTGAAATCGAAATGAAGGCAGGTCAGTTTGTTCAATTTGAAGTTCCTGAGTATGAATTAACCGATGAGCCAGTCTATCGTGCGTACTCGATGGCTTCAGTGCCAAGTGATACCCAACACGTTGAACTGATGATTCGTTTAGTTCCTAATGGCATTTGTACCACATATGTTCATGAGCACCTCAAAGAGGGTGAACAGGTTACGATTAATGGCCCTTATGGAGATTTCTTCTTACGTGATACAGATCGTCCAATTATCTGCATTGCTGGTGGTTCAGGCATGGCACCTATTAAATCGATCTTACTCGATATGGCCGAAAAGGGAAGTAAGCGTAAGGCACGCTATTTCTTTGGAGCACGTACCCGTAAAGATCTATTTTACGTCGAAGAGATGGGGGCACTTGAAGAGCGTTTACACGATTACAAGTTCATTCCTGCTCTTAGTGAACCACAAGAAGAAGATAACTGGGAAGGCGAGGTTGGTCTTATTACCGATGTTGTCCACCGCCTGACCGAAGATGCATCAGGAAGTGAAGCCTACTTATGTGGTTCTCCTGGAATGATTGATGCATGTATTGCAGTACTTAAAGATTTAGGAATGCCCGAAGAGCATATCTATTTCGATAAGTTCTCTTAAAGAGGAGTTAATATGAAACAATCCCCAGAGTATGATCATATACAACAACAAATGCAGCCGGGTGTCATTACCCTACCCGGCTTCCTTGGACATGATAAAAGAAACCTCATTGATATCTTAATTGAAGATGAAGGAACTGTCTTACGAGCCGACACCTCACATCAAAAGATTGCCGAAAGAATGCAATACTTTAGAGATGCAGGAGTTGATGGACTTGGTGAGTTTATTACCCTTGATGATACATTTGATGTACGAGTCGATTCAGTTCGAGGAAAACTCCCCTCTCCTTTTGGTGGACCTGGAATGTTCGATAAGGTGAATACGACTGTAGTGAATAAAAAGTTAGATAAAGAGATTACCTTTACCGACTTACATATCCACTTTGTTCGAGACCATGGATTTTACGAAGGAAAAGGATCTCCTTTTAGATTAGAGCCGTTAGATCTTATCCATATTCTACAAGTAGAAACTGCTTAGGTTCTACAGCTCTTCCCAATTGAGAAGAAGTACTTTCGAGATAAAAGAGCATGCGAGCAGGGGATCAAATTGTGTACCACTACACCGTTTGATCTCCTTTGCTGCTTCTAATTCACTAATTGTCTTTTTATATGTTCGTTCGGCGGTCATTGCATCAAATGCATCTACAACAGCAATGAGGCGTGCATATAAAGGAATTGCCTCTCCTTGTATGCCACGGGGATACCCTTTCCCGTCCATTCGTTCATGATGAGATAACACTACCGAGGCATACTCTCCCATCTCTCCTGCAGTTGTTAATATACGCCACCCTATTTCAGGGTGCCGCTTAATCTCACTCCATTCAACATCATTAAGTGTTCCACTCTTATTCAGAATTTGTTCATCGATTCCTATTTTCCCAATATCATGTAATAGTCCAATAGTTCGTACTTCAGCAACTTCTTTTGAGTTCATTCCAACGGCTTTTGCTAAATCTGCCGCAAGGCTACTTACTCTTCTAGAGTGTGACTCTTCACGTTTGTTCTTCTCATGAAGAGTGTTTATAATAGCGGTGACGGCTTTACTTCGAGAAGAAGGACTCTCGCTCACTTTACTTTGGTTCATACTATTCTCGGCAAGTTTAAGTAGTTCATCAAGAGAACTCTCTTTATGTATTTTTGTTGCTACTCCAAAGGAGATGCTTAATTCAACATTATATGATGTTTTACGTGGAGACTCTTGAATCTTATTTATCAATTCCCACGCCTGTTCATTGGTGCAATTCGGGAGAATAATGCCAAATTCATCCCCTCCAAGTCGGGCACATCGTCCATGAGATCCAACAACTGTCTCTATTGTTTGAGCTATTTTTTTAAGAACATCGTCTCCAGCTTCAGATCCAAAAGCATCATTAATAATCTTAAGCCCGTTGATATCACCAATAGCAACAGTAAGAGGATAGTACATCACTCTATTTAAACTCATTAAAAGGCGATCAAACTCAGTACGGTTATACAACTTAGTGAGTTGGTCGTGAGAATTAGCCCATATGATAGCCTCTTCATACGCTTTACGTTCACTAATATCTGCAATCATGCACAAATGCTGCTCGTGTGTTCCACTTACAGGAAAGAGTCGACTGACCGCCATCTGAGTCCAAATGAGGGAACCGTCTCGTTTTACAAACCGTTTTTCCATCTCAAAGTTATCAATTTCACCAAGTCTCATTTGGTTCGTAAAAGCAAGGTCTCGAGGAAGGTCTTCAAAATAGGTCATCTGTTGCCATGGAAGCTCTTCCATCTCAGATCGTGTTCTTCCGATAATCTCTAAATACCTTCGGTTTACTTCTATCACCTCTCCAGTATTGGTGTCGGTGACAGTAATACCAACAGGAGCTTCTTCAAAGAGGGTTTTAAACCATTTACGGCTAATTTCAAGTTGCTTAATTGCAATTTGTCGCTGTATCTGGGTGTGTAACAACCGAGCAAGGGCGAAAAAGCCTGCAGGATAGATTATCAAAATTGGAATGAGATACATATGAAATAACATGCCTTGTAACTCAATAGGGAGTGCAAACCACGTTAACGTAAAACCTAGGTGGATGAACAATCCAACCAAGTAAAACTCATACAGTTTATAATTCCCTTTACGATAGCGAGTATGATGCCAAACGCTTCCTCCACCAAAAGCAACTAAGGTAGATAACATTCCCGTCCAGACTCCACCGCCCCCTAAGTAGAGCCGATACACAATGATAAACAGAGATCCTATACCACCGGTTATAGGACCGAAGAACATCGCAGTAACACCAATTAAGATGGTACGTGAATCAAAAGTGACTCCTGAACTGAAAAAGGCAGGTCTACTCATTATGAGAATGCCCAACAAACCAACAATAACGCCAAGGAGTATTTGAGACCGTTTTGTTAACACATCGGTCTTCAGCGGGAAAGTGGAAAAAATGACACTGACAGCTAATAAAAGAGCGATGTTGTAAACAATATCTACTACCACAATCTTTTTCCTTTTTAGAATTCTACAACTTTATTTCTCCCCTGATGCTTCGCTCGATATAATGCTAAATCTACCCTCTTAAAAATAGATTCAACATCGGCATCAAATGAATTTACATGGGTCAAGCCAACACTCACAGTCGCTGCAACTGGAATGTTATCACACCGTGTGATATTTTGTTCTACTTTTTGACGAATTGTCTCCCCTAGTTCTTTAACATCCTGAGTCGACTTCCCTTTTATATACACCACAAATTCATCTCCTCCAAATCGGGCAAGCAGGTTTCCCTCTCCAATGACTTCTCCAATAGTGTTAACCACACTTTGTAATATGGCATCCCCACATAAATGGCCATGGGTATCATTGATGAGTTTAAAGTGGTCGATATCAATCAATAATAGTGAAAGTGGCGTGTAAGAATTTCTAAAGAGATCGAGTTGCTGAGCGAGCATCTTAAAAAAGAATCTTCGGTTTGCAACTTTCGTCACTGGATCTTGGTATGAGAGTTCTCTGAGGCGATGTTGAATGGTTTTACGATCTGAAATCTGAAGAACTAACGCTGTGACAGCACGCTGTCCATCATACAAAGTATCTAATGGATATAATCGGGCCTCAAACCATTGAGTACCAGGTGGCCCCTCTTTTGGAATGCCCAATACTCGCTCAGTTTCTAATTGGTACTCAAACACAGTCAAACCTGTCCCATTGAGAGTTCTGTGTACCTGACTCATAAAGTAATCGGCAAACTCTTTTGGCATACACTCATAGATGTTTTTCCCTTTGAGTTTACTGTTATCATCGTATAAGGAGCGCTCAATACTTCCAAAAGCCTCTACATAAGTGCCATCTTCTCGAATGACAAAAAAGGGATCTGGTAGTGACAATAATAGATTCTCATAGACTTCTTTTGTTTGTGTTGGTTCAGCCATCTCCTCTCTCCTGCTTCTTTATTATTGTTATCTTACTATACTATATATGACACAATTGTAAAAACTGTTATCTTCTGAACCGATACTATCACACATAGCATATGAACTGTAGAGAAAACTCTTTCCAATTGTACAATTCATTCATATGTTTACCAAGGAGGAATTATGAAACAGATAGCACCAATGATCTACAAACACCAATATTATGTTGAACCAATTAATCTCACTTTTAACCAATACTTGTTAACAGGAAGTAGTAGTGTACTCATTCATACAGGAGATTACCAACACAGTCATACTCTTATTGAAGCAATACAAAGCACATTAGGAGACTCTTCTCTCTCTTACATATTTGTCTCTCACTTTGAAAGTGATGAGTGTGGTGCTTTGAGTCCACTTCTTGAGGCATTTCCACATGCTAAGGTTGTTGCTTCGGAGGTGACACAAAGACAGATAAAGGGCTTTGGTCTTACCGATCAAGTGCTTAGCTTCACAGATGCTCAGACGTTGGCCACAGGAGAGTTTACCCTTGAAGCAATCACTTACCCTTCCGAGATGCACCTTTGGGATGGGTTATTGTGTTATGATCGATCTAGAAACATCTTCTTTAGTAGTGATTTGTTTATCCGCTTTGGGAAAGAACCAAAGAGCATAGAACACATGAGCTGGGAAGATTTAGTTCATTCAATATCGTTAGAGAGTGTTCCACATCCTGAGAAACTTGAAGCACTGAAAAAAAGACTTTTGGGTATATCAGTGAAACAAGTAGCGCCAGGACACGGAAGTCTAATTACGATTAAAGAGGGATAAGATGATCACCGAACATGTATATAAAGTCCTTGAAGATGAGGGCGTTGTTTCTATCGTCACTCAAAACAGTGAAACAGGTGCCCATGTTGTAAACACATGGAACAGTTACATCACGATCACTGAAGATTACCACATATTAATTCCAGCCGGAAGAATGTTCACCACTGAGAAAAACCTTGGAGGTGATAACCGTATCTTGTTAACTTTTGGTAGTCGTAACGTGATGGGAAAGTTCTCTTTAGGGACAGGCTTTTTAGTAGAAGGTGTAGGTCAATTTACCAGTGAAGGAGCACTCTTTGAATCGATGAAACAGCGCTTTGAGTGGATAAGAGCTCTTTTAATTGTTACGCCAAAAGAGGTCACACAAACACTGTAATACTCTTTTTTGGGTAATAGGTCTTTCTCCTATTGCCCAATAGTACAATAGGCTATATATTACATATTGACATATTTTGTAATTTTGTAATAAAAGGAGCCGATTATGTACAATACGCTTCCAAAACTTCTACAATCAATTGTAAAAGAGTATCCTAAGAACCAAGTACAACTCTTTAAAAATGATGAAGGGGTATTTTTACCAACCACGTACGAGGAGTTTTATGATGAGGTCATAGCTCTCGCTATCTCGCTACAATCATTAGGTGTTACTCGTTCGATGCCAGTTGGATTAATCAGTGACAACCGTCGCCAATGGCTTGTGGCCGACTTTGCCCTTCTCTCTTTAGGGGCAATGGACGTTCCACGTGGTCGTGATGCAATGCCACACGAACTTCAATATATTCTCAGTTTTACCAACAGTAGTGTCTGTTTTGCTGAGAACTTCGAACAAGCTGATAAAATTCTCGCCTTAGAGAAAGAGCTTCCAGATTTGAAACACCTTATTGTGATGGACTCATTACACCACGTTCCTGATAAACCACTCACAAGTGAGAAAATAACAATTCACCTGTATGACGATATGGTTAAAGAGGGGATGAAACTTCTCTCTTCTAAGAAGTCTCAGATTGAAAAAGAGATTACCAAAGGGAAAGAGGATGAGTTAGCTACAATCATCTTCACCAGTGGAACAACTGGGGAGCCGAAAGGTGTGATGCTCACCCATAAAAACTTCTTATTCCAATTAGAACAACTCCCTAAAGTCATCGATTTCAAAAAAGGTGAAAAGTGGCTAAGTGTCTTACCAGTGTGGCACTCTTTTGAACGAATTTTGCAATATGTAGTTGTTTCACAAGCGAGTGCAATTGCCTACTCAAAACCGATTGGGAAGATCATGTTATTCGATTTACAACGGGTGAACCCCTCTTGGATGGGATCAGTACCTCGTATTTGGGAGTCAGTCAAACAAGGTGTGTATCAAAACGTAAAAACGAAAAGTGTTGTCGCTCGCTCATTGTTCCACTTCTTTGTAGCAGTGGGTGCTGCCCACGCTTGGGCCACAAACTTGGTGATGAACCGTACCCCTCAGTGGAAGAAAAGAGTCTATCTATTGGATTTACTCATTGGCATTATCCCCTTTATTCTTCTTGCCCCTTTTAAGGCTCTAGGTAATGTATTGGTCTTTAACTCAATTAAAAAGAAGTTTGGAACTAACTTTAGAGCTGGGGTCTCAGGAGGAGGTTCGTTGCCAACCTCAGTTGACCGCTTTTTCAAAGCTATTGGTATTACCCTCTTAGATGGGTATGGATTAACTGAAACAGCTCCTGTTATTGGACTAAGAAAAATGAACCATCAAGTTCCTGAGACAGTGGCTCCACTTCCTGAAACTGAAATCCGTATTATTGATGAGCATAACAAAGAGGCTAAACCTGGTCAAAAAGGTGTAATCCACGTTCGTGGTGCTCAAGTGATGGCTGGGTATTATAAACGTCCTGAACTGACCAAAGAGGTATTAAGTGAGGATGGCTGGCTTAATACTGGAGATATTGGGATGTGGACACATAAAGGCGAGTATGCCATTAAAGGGAGAGAAAAAGATACTATTGTCCTCTCTGGTGGAGAGAACATTGAACCTGTTCCCATTGAATCACGTCTTAGAGAATCTCCTTACATTGAACAAGCTGTTATTGTGGGTCAAGATAAAAAGTATCTAGCTGCTCTTATTGTACCTGATACAAAACAGCTCGAACTCTATATGAAAGAGCACGCAATTCCCTATCTTGCTCGATTTGATATCACCCAACTACCTGAAGCATATGAACTCATTAGTCGAGAAATTAAAGATCTCATTAGTGCAAAAACAGGATTTAAAAACATTGAGCGAATCCATCGATTTGTGATGTTACCAACTGTCTTTAAAATTGGGGAACACCTCAGTGCAAAACAAGAGGTGATGAGACATAAAATCGATAAACTCTACGCCAAAGAGATCGCTTCTTTATTTGCTTAAAGCGCACAGAGATTGAATAAGTTTATCCCTTTCGCTACTATTGTTGCAAATGCAACAGTAGTAGCGGTATCTCTATGGTACCATAAGGATATACTTTATGAGCAAAAACCGTATTAATCTAGAAACCCCAATCGCCTCTTTAGTCGAACAATACCCACACATACAACAACTGATGGCTGATGTCGGTTTTGTCGAAATAACAAAGCCAATTATGCTTAGAACTGTGGGTAAAGTGATGACTCTTAAAAAAGGGTGTGCGATGCGAAACATCCCACTTGAAAAAGTGATTGCGACATTTGAAAAGCACGGGTTTGAAATAGAACACACAACAGAGGAGGAGACTCGATGAGTGGAGAAATTAATAATAGTGTAAAGCGTCAAGAACTGTTAAAAGACTTAATTAACCGTCTTCATAGCGGAGATGATTTTGATGCTGTAAAAGCAGACTTTGCAAAAGAGTTTGATGGAGTTGGAGCAGATGAGATTGCTGCTGTAGAAAAAGTTCTCATTGATGAAGGACACGTAAGTGTCGCCGAGGTGCAAAAACTGTGCGACGTTCACGCCTCTTTATTCGAAGGATCTGTTGCAGAGATTCATGCTGATAAAAACAAAACAAAAGAGGAGGGACACCCCTCTTGGATCTTAAAAGAGGAAAACCGTGCTATTGAACGATTGTTTGAGAATCGGATTAATCCTCACACTGAAGAACTTGAACAAAAAGATATCTCTGCTGTACAACGCCTCACTGATGACTTTACGTTATTATGGCAAATAGATATCCACTACTCTAAAAAAGAGAACCTATGGTTCCCTATTATGGAGCGTTATGGAATTACTGCTCCTCCACAAGTGATGTGGGGTGTGGATGATGACATTCGGGCGATGATTAAAAAGGTGCGCTCTACTCTTACTGAATTCAGTGGAAAACGCTCACTTAAAGAGGATGAAATTACTCGCCTCACTTCTGAGATAGAGGAAGCAAAACACAATGTGTATGAGATGATTAGTAAAGAAGAGAACATCCTCATTCCAATGGTAAGTGAAGTCTTTTTTGCCACCGACTGGAGACACATTAGAGAACAGAGTCCTGAAATTGGTTATTGTCTGTTAGATGATCACCCCTCTTTCGATATTCCAGAAGAGAGCGTACTCAGTGCAAAAGAGTCATCTGCTGTTACCGAAGGTGTTGTAACACTCCCTACGGGATCATTCACTGCTGAAACTCTTACCCATGTACTTAACTCTCTCCCTGTCGATATCACCTTTGTCGATGCTAATGACGAAGTTGGATACTTCTCTCAAGCAAGCGAGAGAATTTTTCCACGAACAACAGCTATCATTGGAAGGAAGGTTGCCAATTGTCACCCACCTGCTTCAGTTCATATCGTTGAAAAAATTGTAGATGATTTTAAATCTGGAAAAAGTGACAGTGAAGAGTTTTATATTAAACTTGGTGATAAGTACGTCTATATCCGCTACTTCGCTGTTCGTGATGAGAACAACGTCTATTTAGGGACATTAGAAGTGTCTCAAAACATTGCCCCAATTCAACAAATCAGCGGAGAAAAAAGATTACTAAATACGTAACATATCATAAAAGAGCCACCACTATGGTGGCTCTTACTCTCTCTATTTCTGATCAAACCAGATAAAATCATTATTCTTAGCAAGTTCTTGGGCAAACTTTGGAAGGGTCCGAACAGGATAGACTTCTTTGTGGTGATCATCTAACAACATAGGGGAGACAATTCTCCACGCTTCACTGATTTCCCTCATTGATGGGAACAAACTCTTATCCCCAACTAAGATCTTTTTCACAATCTGCTCATATGCCTCTGGAGTATTTGCCCCAAAAGTTTCAGCTTGGTTAAATCTAAAACGAACTGGTTTTGATTTCCAGGATGTATCGGGCTCTTTTAAGTTCATTGAGATATCGATAGTGAGTTCAGGGTGGATGGTGATAATCACACCATTTTCTTCGATATTCTCATCATGCATCACCTGCTTAGTCTTATTTCTAAACTTCACATAGATCATGCTCACAGCCTCTTTTTGCATCTTCCCTGTGCGGATGAAAATGGGGACTCCCGCATAGTAGTAGGTGTTTACCGACAACTTAAGTGCTGCATAGGTAGGAGTATCGACAACATGGCCACTATTAACGCCCAAAGATTCGTATCGCCCGGTATAAAACTCGCTAATTGGTTCAATTGAGCGTAACACTTTCACTTTCTCAACTTCGATATCATCAGGAGAGAGTGTCGCCGGTTCATTCATTGTGAGGTAGGTAATAATTTGCATGATATGGTTTTGAATGGTGTCACGGACAACTCCAATTTTTTCGTAAAACCCAAGACGCTGATCTACACCGTGTGTCTCATCAAAGATAATTTGAATACTCTCAATGGAGCGGTTATCCCAAATGCTACGGATGATATCGTTATGGAATCTAAGGATAAGGAGATTTTGCATAAACTCTTTACCAAGATAGTGGTCCACTCGATAAATCTCTTTATCATCAAATGCTTGTAACAAGATATCGTTATAACGGTGGGCGCTTTCGATATCAAAGCCAAAAGGTTTTTCGACAATAATCTTTTTTGTGAGAGTGCAATCACAGGTAAGACTCGTATCGACAGTGAGAATTTGGTTAATGGCCTCTTCATATAACGAGGGTTGAAGGGCTAAGTAGTAAATAAGTTCTACTTCATCTTCATCTGCGATGTTATCACGCAAGTATGTTTGTAAAGGACAAACAGCTTTCTCATCACTCATATCGTAATAAAGATAATCTAATCTTTTCTTAAATTCTGCAGATACGCTATCACCAAGCATCTCTTTAAGAAACTGCTCTCGATCTGTGAATCGTCGACCCAAAGCGACAATTGAGAAATCGAAGCCTTCGCTCATCAGATGCTCATACGCTGGATAGAGTTTCTTTAATGCTAAATCTCCAGTACCACCAAATTGGATAATGATTCGCTTCATATTCCCCCCTTATAAGTCAGTAACAATGGTGAGATTAAACAGTTCTCGGGCAAAAAATGCAACTGGAAGTGTCGAAGGATTCTCTTTCTGATGAAGAAATCGCTCATATGCCCCCCGCTTCCCTTCTCCGAAAAACAGTATAAACAGATTTGTTTTTTTCGCATGTTTTGAAAAACCTCGATACGTAACTGTTACTCTTTGAGGAGGTTCTTTTGGGCTATTATCAATGTAAGTTGTCGCTTTGCACTCTTTGTGATCCAACTTAGGATAAGAGCCTGGGAAAAGCGAAGCAAAATGGCCATCTTCACCCACACCTAGATACAGAAGATCTAACTCTCCTTCGAAATCAAAGAACTCCCCCTCTTTTTGTGGTATGTGGAGTTGTGACTCCTTAAAGACTCCCAAATCGATTAACTCTTGAAGCCCTACTTCTAATAAGGTCTTTTTGTTGGTACTACCACTGAGTCGTTCATCGACTAAATAGAGCTCAATGCGGGGAAGTAATTCCCGCTTTATTGAGGCAATTCCATGAACAACAGGAACAGAGCCCCTCCCTCCTGGTAGTCCGATACGGATCTCACGAGAGTGAGATGAAGCGACGTGTTCAATGTGAGTTTTGACCAAAGAGGCGAACTCACTTGGTTTTGATAATCGTATTGTTCTCATGCCTCTATTATAATCAAACCTATATTAAAAGGACAGCAACTCTCTTTTGTCCCCTTTTATATCCATTTCAACCAATGTCTTGCTTTAGCAATAAAGAGAGAGTTTATTCTCACCTATTACCGTTGAGTTTCACCTATAGCTGTGTAACGTCGTGGTAGCATTTAAGCATGCAGTTCGACAAAGCTTTACATCATCTTTTAAAACAAAAGCAGTACCCTGTAGCACAATTCGCTCGTGATGTTGGAATTAGTAGGACTCATCTTTATAGAATACTTCACGGCTCTCATAGTCCTACTCTCCAAACCATGAAGCAAATGAGTGATGCTCTTAAAATGAACCTCAGTGACTTCATTCGCTTAATTGAGTAGGCTCTGGGTTATATAAAACAACTATATATAAAATAGCTTTGCTACGACTTGACGCTTGTCGCTATTTTATGTATTTTCTTTGTAACGGTTGTTGCACAACCTTGCAACTACTCTGTAGTTGCTGTGTACAAGTGCTGATTCGGATTGTGGAGACTTGGTGATTGTAAGATCATTTTGGTTACCTATACCGAAACCTGCAAGTAGATCCAAGAACATGATACCGAACACACTTTACTCACTCTCCTCTCCCTTTCCCCCATCTCTCCTTCTCTTTTATTTCACATAATACTTTTGCTAGATTGTAGTGAGCTCACCTGAACTGTGTTATGATGAGTAGCGTCAGTTACCGTTGTAAAAAGGTGTGTATGATGGAATTGCATAGTCCTGTTGATTTTGAAGAAGTCTTTAACCTCACTCCTATCTTTTTATGCATTTTGGATGCCCAGGGCTACTTTCTTATGGCAAATGAGATGTGGGAGAAAGAACTAGGTCATAAAGTAAGTGATCTTCTTCACACTTCCATTTCTCTTTATATCCACCCTGAAGATATAAAAGAGACAGATCAGCACATCTCTCAGTTAAACAAAGGAGAAAACATTGAGGGATACGCCAACAGGTATCGGCACATCAATGGAACATACCGACTCTTAGAGTGGAGAGCTTACCAAGTTGGCTCTCTTATTTATGGTGCAGCTCAAGATATTACCTCTTTTCACCAACTTCGTTATTTAGAACACAGTGAATTACAACTATACAATCTCTTATTTGACCAAAGCTTAACAAGTATTAGTGTAGCGATGTTAGATTATCCCATCACATGGCAACAAGTTATTCACAAAGAGCGTGGAGTTGAAACTCTTTTAAGAAATCTTAAATTCGAACGGACAAATGCAGCTTTTTTGCAACAATTTCATGTCACGGCTCAACACATTATTGGCCAATCTCTGAGTGCACATTACAAAGATCATATCGAGATGCTGAAACCTAAGTGGCTCACACTGATGGAAAAAAAGAGTGTCTCCTTTGAGATTGAACATCGTACTAAAAAGAACTCTCCATTATGGTTTCAAACAAACTACACTGCTTTATATAACAACAAACAAGAATTTGTTGGCGTCTTTGGTATCCACCTCGATATTACAAGTCGCAAGCACACTGAAATAGAATTAGAGAAAAGTGAACAGCGACTGAGGATGATTGCAGAGAATGTAAGTGATGCCATTTGGGTGTACAACGTCACTTTGGACCAATATACCTACATGAGTCCTGCTATCCAACATATTTTAGGCTACTCCCCGCAAGAGTATATTGGAAAAGATGCCTCCTTTTCGATCCTTCCTGAAGATACGGGCAACTTAACACGATCGATTGAAAAAGATGTAAGGCGATTTTCTAAAAGTGAGCAAGGGAGACTCAAAAGTTTTTTTGTAGGTCGATCTCTTACCAATAAAGGTGTGATGGTGTGGACTGATACCACCATCAGTTACCGCTACACCTCAAATGGGGACATTGAAGCAATTGGTGTTACTCGAGATGTCACAGAACACAAGCGATTTGAACAAAAGATTTTAGATCTTAGTTATCGTGACCAACTTACCAACCTCTTTAATCGCCGTTATATCGAAGAGCATCAAAAACGAATTTTCTCCGAATCTAAAAACTACCCCATCTCGTTGTTGATGGTCGATGTCAATGGACTGAAGTTAGTCAACGACGTATTTGGGCACACTGAAGGAGATCGTCTCTTACAAACGAGTGCCTATATGCTTACCAACCACATCTTCTCTCCCCATATCATCGCCCGCATAGGGGGAGATGAGTTTTTGGCCATATGTACCAATACAACAGCTGAGCAAATGAATACCAAGTTGGATTACATACAAAAAGAGATTCACTCTAATAACAAAAAAATCTCTTTTTTATCACTTGCATGTGGATATGCTACAGCTGTAAAACCGCCGGCACTCTTTGAACTCCTCTTTCAAGAAGCAGAGGAGATGATGTATCGATATAAACTTTTAGGAAGTGGAGAACTAAAACAATCTATTGTCCGCTTTTTAATGAAGAACCTAGAAAAAGTAGGAGAGAATGAGAAACGCCATGGCCACGTTGTGGCTATGCTCTGTGCCCATATTGCAAATAAAGCTGGTTATCTTCCAGTCGATTTGGAAGAAATAAAAAGTGCCGGCCTACTTCACGATGTGGGAAAAATCTCTCTTTCACCCGCTTTAACAGACAAAAAAAGCCCTCTCACCGAGGAAGAAGAAATTGAGATGAGGCGCCACAGTGAATTAGGCTACCATATTCTCAGGTCGGTACAAAACTTTGGACGTGTTGCTGAGTGGATTCTCATGCACCATGAGCAACCCGATGGAAAAGGCTTCCCTCAAGGTCTCACTGATACACAAATACCCTTCTCTTCTAAAATTATTGCAGTGGCAAATGCATATGATTTAATGACCTTTTCGTATAACCAAAACAGAGAAGTTTTTAGTCACGAAGAGGCAATACAACGACTCATCTCATTACAAGGGAGTGTCTTTGACTCCCGAGTGGTCGATATATTTGTTAAGATACCCAAAGAACTGGTGTTCAATATGTATAAAAAGGTTGATCAGAACAGATGAATAGAGATAAAAGCGTATCATCAGGGGCACTACTAGTCTCCCTTGCGGGAGTGCTGTGGGGAACACATGGAACTATTGCCTCTTTTTTACCCCATGCCCTCTCTCCTTATACTCTCAGTGCCATTCGCCTTATTATTGGCTCAATTGGATTGTATCTCTTTGTCATCTTCACACAGAGACGGAGAGTTTTCACAAAACGAATATTGAGTAATTACACTCCATCTCTTATAGCAGCTGTGGCACTCGCTTTTACTCAAACAGCCGTCTATTTTAGTATTCAACATGCAGGGGTGACCATTGCTGCAACAATTTTTATTGCAACTCCCCCTCTATTTAGTGGAGCATATGCATTTTTTATCCAAAAAGAGAGGCAGACCCTCTCTTGGATCATCAGTGCAATACTGATTACTATAGGGTGTGTGAGTATGGCTTTAAGTGGAGATGTTGAGGTCCATGGTTCTAGTCTTCTTATTGGAAGTGTCTCCGCTGCATTAGCAGGTGCAACATGGACAGTTGTTGGCACCTTCCTTAAAAAGTTAGAACATGAAGCCTCTCCTTTAGAAACGGTTGTAATTGTGATGAGTGGAGCCTCTTTATTATTACTTCCGCTGGCACTTCTTACCACAGGTGAGATTATTATATCGACTCAATTTATCATCCTCTCTTTACTACTGGGCATTGTTAGTACATCTTTACCCTTCTTTTTCTTCACCACAGGGGTACGACATATTCGTACCTCTCATGCGTTCATTTATGGTTTAAGTGAACCAATCACTGTTGGCATCTTAGGGACGCTGGTGTTAAAAGAACGCCTCACCACACAAGGGATTATAGGCTACGGTTTTGTCTTATTAGGATTATTGCTCTTTAGCATATGGGAGATCACATCTGAAAAATTTTCTTCTTCATCATTGACAACCTCACAATAACACCTAAGGATAAAGAGATACGTCGTAACGACACTAAGGAGTACGGATGATTATTGTTGATTCACTGACGAAAGTCTATAAAACAGGCCAAGAGCATATTCAGGCTCTAAAAGGGGTCTCTTTGAACATTGAAGATGGAGAATTCATCTCAGTTATTGGCCCTTCAGGATCTGGAAAGACGACACTGTTAAATCTCATTGGATGTATCGACACCCTTGATGAGGGGACAATCACCATTGACTCTGTTACTGTTTCGAAATTGAACGATAAAGAGCAAAGTGATTATAGACGACACCATCTTGGATTTGTGTTTCAAACATACAACCTCATTCCCGTGTTCAGTGCTTTTGAGAATGTTGCTTTTGCTCTACACATCCTTCATGTAGATAAAAAGGAGATTGTAAAGCGGACAAATCAAATCTTAGAGGAAGTTGGACTCAAAGGATTAGAAGATCGTAGGCCTAACACCCTTAGCGGAGGACAACAGCAACGTATTAGCATTGCTCGAGCATTAGTGAAAAAGCCAACTCTTGTGTTAGCTGATGAGCCAACAGCAAATTTGGACTCTCACACAGCGACTGAGATTATGGAATTGATGAAAAGAATGAATGAGCATTATGGTACTACCTTCATATTTTCTACCCACGATCCACTGGTGATGGAGTATGCCAATCGTATTGTTCCTCTACACGATGGACTCATTGTTGATCAAGGAGTCTTATGAGAAACCTCTTTCTTCTCTCCTTTAAAAATATATTCCGTTACACAAGACGAACGATTATCACCGCAAGTGCTATTGCTGTGGGCATGATGATGTATATCATCTTAGATGGACTTCTCATTGGAGCTGAAATTGAGTCAGAGCGGAACATGATTCAATATGAGACTTCTCATGCAAAAATCATGACTAAACAGTACGCAGAAAATCGCCTTTTTTACGATCTTGAATATGGTATACAAGACCCTGATTACTACATAAAAGAATTGCACGACCTCGGCCTTGATGCTACCGCACGATTGCTCTTTACAGGTGAACTCCTTTTTTCAAGTTCGATTTTTGAAGAAGATGGGAGTATGGAAGCTCTCATTACTGCATATGACCCTGCCTTAGATGCAACCGTCTTTGATGTGCTCGGTACATTAACCGAAGGGAGATTACCACTAGAGGGGAGAGAAGAGATTTTGTTAGGAGCATGGCTAGCAGAAGATACATATTCATCTGTTGGCTCTTTTCTCACGATTCTTACTCGTGGAAAAGGGGGCTTTTATGAAGTGATTGATGTAGAAGTTGTTGGTATAGTAGATCCCCCTAATCCAAATGTGAGTCGCTCACTTGTGATGATTCCACTGGATGTTGCTCAGCACTACCTCGCTATGGAAGAGTACGCTACGGAGATAGATCTCTCTATACGTACAAAAAGTCAACAACGCGCTTTGAATCAATTTCAAGATACACTGACTGATTCATCACTATTGGTAATCCCTTGGAATGAGTTAGCTAAAGATTATGTTGCTTTAGCTGATGCAAAACGGGGAGCGTCATCTCTTATTTTATTGTTGGTAGCTATCATCGCCGCAGTGGGAATTTCAAATACAACATTAATGAGTGTTCAACAGCGGCTTCAAGAAATTGGGATGATGAGGGCACTAGGAACCAAAAAAGGGATGCTCATTGGGATGTTTATGATTGAAGCTGGTCTTATCGGAGCGATGGGGTCTCTAGTAGGACTTCTGTTAGGTGGTGGTATCAACTTCTACTTTGTCCATTATGGAATCGATTTTTCTTCAATGATTCGATCCATTGATATCGGGTATAGAATTCAAAGCACGTTGTATTCAGCATGGCATCCACAATCATTTCTCATTGCCTTTCTCTTTGGGACTCTTTTATGCTCACTTGTCGCTTTTGTGGCAACTCTTCGAAGCCTCTCACTTAGTATCCCTCACTCATTGAGGAGGAATATATGAGTAAGACGATGTGGATGTTGGCGCTAAGAAATGTAACACGAAATAAGAGAAGAACGTTTCTCTCACTCATTGCGATAGCAATTGCAGCACTTAGTATTGTCTTATTACTTGCAGTTGTAGAGGGGATGAAAATAGATCTTAAAAAGAACCTTACCGATTATTATATTGGAGAGGTGAGAATTCGAAATGCCCAATACAACCGTTATGAACGTTACCATCCACTTCATCTCTCAGTTGATCAGTCCATTGTTGAAACTCTCAAACATACCCCTCTTGTAACGTCATACTCTCAAAGAGTCACCTTCCCCTCTTTATTGTATAAAGAAGAGAAGACCTACAGCAGTGTAGGTATCGGCATCGATATGGACAAAGAGAGTTCCTATGCCGACTTTTCTTCGATTATCTCAAAAGGACGACTTCCCAATGTTGGCTCATTTGAGATTGTGATGGGTTCGCAATTAGCACAAAATTTAAATCTTGATGTAGGAGATACCATTACTACTTTAAGTACAACTGCCAATAGAGCAAGTAATGCGGCAACATGGAGTATAGTGGGCCTTGTATCGTTTCCTGTGGGGTCAATGAATAACTCCTACTTTTTAGCTCCTCTAGATACAGTTCAACACTTTTTATCTATGGAGGGCAAAGTTCAAGAGATCCTCCTTAAAGTAGAGGGTGATGAAATAGTAGCGGCACAAGAACTTACTACCCTTTTTCATAACCCCTCTTTAGTGGTAGAGCCGTTTCAACACATCCAGCAATTGTATGAACTGTTAGAGTTATCTGAGAAGATTTATTATCTTATTTCCCTCTTTTTTGTCATACTTGCAAGTACTGTGGTCATCAATACAACGATGATGATGGTCTTTGAACGGACTCAAGAGCTAGGAACCTTACGAGCTTTAGGACTTCGTCCTCAGAAGGTGCACACTCTTCTCTCTTTAGAAGGTCTTATTCTCAATACTACAGGATCACTTATTGGTGCATTAATAGGTACTCTTATAGCACTAGTATTAACACATACGGGAATCGATTTCACCGAGGCCCTCAGTGGTGTCGATATGGAAGTATCAAGTATTATCTATCCTGTGGTATATCTAAAACACATCGTGTTCTCTTGGTTGTTTACTCTACTTATCTCTACAGGTGCAATTATCATTTCTACTCGTAAAGTAACTCACAAAGGGATTACTGAGTCTCTTCGATACGTCTAAAGGAGAACGTATGAAAAGGTATCTATTTCTACTCATATTACTACTCATTTCAATAGCATCACTACCAGCTTTAAGTGCCGATGAAATTATCCAAAAGATGGATGAACATCAAGATTTTTCATCAACTATTATCAAAGGATCGATTACTCGAAGAGATCGTTTTGGAGAACTCACCTCTACGTATACAGCGTGGGCACAAGGAAGTGACACCTTCTTATTAGAATTCACCTCACCTGCTGAAAGAGGTCAAAAAATATTGAGATTAGATAATCAACTCTATTTGTTTTACCCTTCTGCCCAAGAATTAATTCGTCTTCAAGGTTCTGCATTACGACAATCTTTGATAGGAAGTGATCTCTCATACGAAGATATGAGTAGTCACAAAAATACCTTAGATGTGTATGATGCAAAGCTTCTCTCCTCTGAGATATTCAATGGTAGGCAGTGTTATGTCATTGAATTGAGTTCAAAAAAACGAAATGTAGCCTACCCAATACAAAAAATGTGGGTAGATGCCACTCACTATTCCCTTGTAAAAAGTGAGGCCTTTACTGCTTCTGGCCGTCATCTAAAGAGTATAGAAGTAGAAAAAACAATGATGATTAACAACTCTGTGATTGCACAAAAAACTCTTGTGATTGACCAATTAAAGAAGAACTCTTCAACAACACTGGAAATCCTCTCAATTGAAGTCGATGTACCAATAGAAGCTCACCTATTTACACTGCAAAATCTGAGGTGGTAGTGATGAAGAAAAATCGTGTCATCAACATGTTTTTTGTGATTCTACTTGCCTCCTTGAACTTGTTATATAGTCACATGACTGTAGAAACTGCTTTCGATCATGCCTTTACATTTCACCAAGACGCTGGGTATCTTTTCTCGCCTTATCTCAAAGGGACTTACAAAACAGACTCTTTAGGTTCGCTGAAGGGGGAAGTAAGTGTGGTATATGCAGATGAAACACTCTTGTTAGATCAAGCCTTTATCAAAGCACGTACAGAAAAGCTCTCCCTTACATTTGGCAAAACTCATCTCAAGTGGGGAGAGGGAGTATTTTTCAATAGTGCTAATATTTTGTTCCCTTCTGATGATATTTTATCTTCTGCTTTAAGCGTTTCACGTTATCTCACCAGTGTAGAGATTCCTTTAGGAGATTTTTCTTTTGTTGAAACTACTGTAGTGACAAAGCAAACAGAGGCACACATTGGTTTACGTGGGTACACATCTTTGCCTTCCATGAAACTAGAAGGAGGAGTTGTCATTTCTGATGAGAACATTCACCCATATCTCTCAATAGGGAAAAATTGGTATGTGAATATCTCTTCCCCTTTTTGGTATGACTCTAATCAACACTCCTTGTTAAAAGAGACATACCTTAGTGGTGGAATAAGGCATATCCACTTTCTTTTATATGGGGGAACTCTCTCTTTTGTTGCGGAAGGAGAGCTTAATCTCATAGCTAACCCATTACGCGTTTATTCCGAGTTGAGTTGGGCGACAGAAAATCGATTGGTAGTAGCACTTAAAGCGATAGGAGAAGTAGCCCCATCACCCGATGTAATACTTGAGATAGCATCTCAGTATAAGATATTAGATACGTTAACACTCTCAGCGGGTCTCTCATTAAAGGATGTAAAAGATCCTGAACTCTCATTACGTGTGGGACTTTCAGCTCTCTATTAACTTTGTAATAATGAGATAATCTCTTTTTTGGGAAGTGCTTTACTGCGATAAAACCCTTGATAAGAGTTGGCCCCACATTGGGTGATAAGTTGAAGTTGCGCTTCTGTTTCAATCCCCTCTACAAGAACTGCAATACGTAACTCTTTAGCCATCTCTACAATGGCTTTAAGAATGGTGGCATCATCATCTTCAGGGTAGTGTTGAATAAAGGATTGATCAATTTTAAGAAGATCGACTTGTAACTCATGAAGGTATTTCAACGATGAGAACCCAGTACCAAAATCATCAATAGCCACGTTAATATGATGTGCGTGGAGCTGCTCTAATACTTTGTTAGCAGCGACGAAGTCTTCAAGTAAAAATCGCTCAGTAAGTTCAATAGTGAATCGTTTCGGATCGATATTACGTGCCTCTATCTCTTGGGTAAGAAATAAAATAAAATCGGGTTCATACAACTCATGAGGACTTATGTTTATTGATACAGAGAGATTGTTATCGGGGATAACTGCATCCAGCGAGTTCAAAAAGGCGGTACTTTGTTCAATGACATAACGACCAAAGCTAATGATAGTTGGTGTTTTCTCCAGTATTGGGATAAATTCAGCAGGCGAAATATCTCCCAAGGTTGGATGATTCCAACGAGCTAAAACTTCAAGGGCGATAATCTTATTAGTTGAGATATCGACAATTGGCTGGTAGTGAAAGTCAATCTTCTTTGCCTTTAGTGCAGGAGTAATATCATTCAAAATAGTTGTGTAACGTCGGATCTCTTCATCTAAAGACTGAGAGTAAGAGAGAACTCCACACTTGTTATTGTGATTAAGCATCGCTATGGCCAATCGGCTTTGCATCATCATAGTTGGAATTGATGATTCGGCGACTTTTGATGTTGAAATACCGATGTTAATAGATAATGAGAATTCCCTCTCTTCAATAGAAAATGGTTTTTCTAAGACAGAGAGAAGGTGATAAGCCTCTTGTTCATCTTTAAGGGTAACAAACAAGGAATCAGGAGCGTATTGGAATATGAGGGAGTCTTCATCGAGTACTTCAAAAAGACGTTCTCGAAAAACGTTTCCTATCACATAGTGCTCTTCTAGTGAACGCCCCGATTCTACGACATCAAGGTTAAGTATTTTAATAGCACCAAGCAGAAGATTGGGTGTCTTTTTTGCATACTCGGTTAACATCTGCAAAGGAAACTCATCCGAAATTTCAACAATTCGTAATCTATCTTCTAAAATCTCTTTATAACTTCTCACCCCTACAGTTCGTGGATCAGAATAGAGTCCCAATACGTACCGTGGCTTTTGAAAGCGGTTTGCTTTCACGTTCATTGTGATGTGTGCTAAAGCTATATGGCGCTTTCCATGTAGCCACCCAATACCTTGCCACTGTCGGTTTTTTGTGAGGGAGAGAAGAGAACGATAATCAAACTCTTGCCCATCTAAGGTGGTAAAATTCATCACCTGGTGCCCAATTTCGGCTTTACTAAGGTGAGTCATTCTCTCATATGTGACATTGGGGAGAATTTTTTTATCGAGATAATCGAGAATCAGAACACCGTCTTGAGATTGTTCAATGACTAAGGAGGTCACTTCCAACAAATCCTTGCTACTCATATTCAAATAAAAGAGCAGACCAATCGTTGCTGAAAGAAGGGTAACAAAAAGTGCCGCTAATGGCTGTAAGAAGGAATAACGTAACCACACATTACTTGCCAACAACACAATATCATCTTCATTAAAACTAAACAGTCCAATGAGGAAGGTCTCTTCTTGATCGTAGTAGGGACTTTGTGTGGTAAACGGATTAAAGTGTTTATAAAAATAGTGGCGGTTATCGACTATTTTGTGATTCATTTTTTGGTCACGAATATGTATCCAATCCTCACCAAGGTTTTTATCGTAGAATTCAGTAAATGGGGCAATATTATTGCTTCCTCTGTAAAAAAGGATGTGATCGTGAGTATCGAGTAAGTAAAACTCTATTTGCTCTGGATGTGAGTCGATATACCTCTCAATTTGATTCACAATATAAGAAGCATCAATCAACACCCCTATGGAGTACATCAACTCTCCTTGCTCAAAAACAGGAGAGACAAACCCTACTACAGTTTTAGCGTAATCAGATTGTGCTGAAGGGGTGATATGAAAGGTATCTGAATAGATAAACTCCCCCTCTTGTACTTGTGGTACATATTTGGATACCGAGTTCCAAATGATACTCATTGGAGCATATCTCCCATATAAAAGAATATCATATTCACCTTTCATGGCACCAAAGAGCGCTCGGCCTTGATTATCGCCAATCATCACCCCTTGGGTGAAATGACTAGCTTGGATAACTCGTTGAAAGGTGAGTTGAGCTGCTTTTTGAGTCTCTTGAGAAGGGTGACGGATGTAATCAGTTACCTCATTTGAATTTTTAACCAAATTGAGTATTGATTCAAATTCTTGGGTAGAGTGTTGTATCACGTATTCAACAACATCGAGATGTGCAGAATGTTCAATAATAGTCTCTGAGATTGCATGACGGTGCTCTGTCTTTATAAACGATCCATACGTTACATATGAGACTAAGCCAAGAGTAATGGAACCAAGAACCATTAGAGCAATGATGTACGTCTGCCTTCTCACACGAAGATTATATCGGAAGGAATATGAGAGCTCAGCAATATTCGCCTGCAAAGTGGTGTTTGGTCTCTCTTTATGATTGTCTGATGATGGATGTTAATGGTAGACTGCTTCGTAAGGAGTCATATATGCATCCAGCACTATTGTTTATTGGCTTTTTCTTTTTTGCAGTTTCCTACAACTTATTAGGACCTTTAGCAACAAATCTCATGGCCTCCACAGGACTATCTCTTTCCCAATCGGGATCTTTAGTGAGTTTTGTGCAACTTGGGTCTCTTATTGCAATGACTCTTTTTCTCACCCTCTTTAAACAACGATCTCAAAGTACCATTGTCCGCTTAGGTTATTTTGTGATGTTTGTTGCACTCGGTTTAGTTTCATTACTACACGCTCACGCCCTTATTTTTATCGGATTTCTGTTTTTAGGATTTGCCTCATTTTTAATTGATGGAGGATCCAACGCATTTTTATCGAGTGCCTATTACGATAAAAGAGCTCTTTATATCCCCCTTCTCCACTTTGCCTATTCATTAGGGGCAATTTCAACAGGATATATTATCATTCCCTTTAAAGGGGAGTTTTGGTATGTTGCCTATTTGATTGTTTCGCTTGTGATGTTAACGCTCTTAATTATAGGTCTTCTCTCTTACAAAAAAAGACCCGCTGAGCAACTTCATAAAGAAGAGAGAGTTCAGGCTCCTGTCTTACCAATATTAAAACAAAAGCCGTTTATTCTGTATACCATCGTTATTTTACTCTACATGGGAAGTCAGATTATTTGTTCTGCTTGGATTCCTGTCTATGTCGAAAGTGAGTTACACCAAGGACCTGCAATTACCGGTACTAGTTTAACACTCTTTTGGTTTGGTATTGCTATAGCTCGCCTGATTAGTGGACCACTACTGCAAAGAGGGGTGAAACCATATAACTTGGCACTGTACGGTCTGTTCTTAAGTGCCCTAAGTTTAGTAGGTGTTACTCAAACACAAAACATTGTGTTAGTCCTTATGTTAGTATGGTTGTGTGGATTTTTTGCTGGGGCGAGTA
>Ga0265293_10002010_pt1 | contig 42511 bp, 27 predicted proteins | sample Munlanlewell138R_FD_192505 | JGI IMG/M metagenome (GOLD analysis project Ga0265293, IMG submission 192505) | Leachate microbial communities from a municipal landfill in Southern Ontario, Canada - Leachate well 138R | ecosystem: Engineered > Solid waste > Landfill > Unclassified | place: Canada...
TCAGTTGCTCCAACAGGTAGTGGGAATCCTGCAGCTTTATTATCAATTTCAGCTTTTACCCAAGATTCATTTGCCACATCTCTAAATTCTAAGCTCTTTATCACATTGCTATAGTCTTGATTGTAATTTAGTTTTGGATCGCTGACAGTCCCTGTTTTCATCCAGTATCCAGAGCCTGGCATCATAAATCTCAATGTTGATGCACCAATTGGTTCATCGATATGATAATAAGCCTCTTTGAGATCATTAATATTGAGAATATCAGCATTATCTTTAATCATTGTTCTGGTTTGACCATTTAATTGCATTGGATAGCCTATCAAATTCCAGTTATTTTGATCTAAAGTAATCTCAGTTATAGGCACAGGCTTGCCAATAGCAGTTAAGCTTGCACCAGCATCTGCCCTAACATAATAAGATTTATTAGCTTCAATATGCTCTAAAGTTCCTATACTTGAATCCTTATCCCATACTTTATCTCTGGTACGAACTTCTTTAATTGCATGCACAGTGCCAAATACAGCATCAGGGCTATCATCAGCATGTTCAACATTGAATGATATCAGGTTCCATCCTGTAGTCAGGCTTATTGTCTGTGTAATCTTGCCAGCATTTGCAGCAAAATCATCTGGTGTAAGAACATTTCCTAAATGAGTGTCTGAAACAATTGGGTCATCTGTACTGATATTTAAAGGAGTTGCACTTAAAAGAATTTCACCATATCCAGCAGCATTCAGATCGCTTTGTGTTATAGTTATTATATCAGTTCCACTTGTACCAGAATTAACGACAAAGAAGAAATTACCGCTTTCATCTGTTGTAATAGAACCACCACCTGAAATAGTCATAGTTACACCAACCAATGGCATATCTTCAAATGATAAGTTACCTGTAACAACAAACTGTTCGATAGTTCCTGTGAAATCGAGACCAGTATGGACTGCAGTTAAAGCCCCAGCATCAGTAATTGTTGTTGTACCACCACCATTAAAACCTGCTGTCACATACACTGTTCCTGCTGGGTAGTTAGTACCTGAAGCTGGATAGGTAAAATCGCCAGCATTAGCTTCTAAATTTGAACCAACAACAGTTCCGTCAGCCACAAATGAATAACCACTTTTGACTGCTTCAAGAATCATAGGTGTACCCTGCCATGCTAAGAAAGTATAGTTTCCATCAGCAAGAGTACTATACTCAAACGGTCTATTTGTATTTGGATTGATATCAGCTTTTTCATGTCTGTTGACAAGAATTGCATCTAAACCAGTAGGATTACCGTCTGTAACTGTTCCACTTAATGAATACTGGGAAAGAGCATTTATTACTATTGGTGCTCTTTGGTTAACAGTTGCACCAGGTACAGTTGTTACTGTGTATGGTGAATCATAAATTACATGATTAGTTGCATCCCATACTTTAAAGATGACATTTTCATCAGAGACATCAGTATTAATAACTAATGTCGCAGCACCACCATTCTGTACAACAGCATTGCCTCTCAATTCTTCTTGGAGATTTGTTACTACATAAGCTGCAATTCTTGAGCCAGCATCTGCTGGAGTTCCATTTATTTGAACTTCAGAAATATGCATTGTCATCTGATTTGTCTTCAAAACAGGAGAGCCAAATTGATCATTGTTTTGCAAATCGTTCCAAGTTGCAATAGATGTACCACTTAACTCAATTTCTCTATCACTTGGATCGTCAGTAAAATCAATTTCTAATTTTGCTTCATGAGTGACTAGTCCAGAAGCAGCTGTATAAGTAACCACTATATCCACAGACGCACCTGGTGCTATGCTTGCACCATTGAAAGCAGAAGCATTGACAATAGTAAATTGAACCAGATCTGTTCCAGTAATATCTAATGCATTACTACTCTCAAATACAAGAGGAATTGCCCCGCTATTAGTCAGGGTAAATTTTTTGGTTATTGATGTGCCATCCTCCCATGTTCCAAAGTCATATTTATTGACATATGGATACAGCGCAGCATAACCTGTAAGTGCAGCATTTAGTGTCACTCTCTGCATTGGATCAGATGTTGAAGATATAACAATCTGGTCACCACTAATCACAGGTAATGTTTTTAAAACAGGATTATATCCAGTTGCGTCATCAACAAGTGTAAAACTATCCTTATACACTTCTAAGTCATATGAGATATTTTTACCTTTTTCTTTGAGTAAAAGGCTAAGATATTGACCAGTTCTTGTATTGTGCACTATTACTTCTGTATAGTCATTTGAATAATCGTTATTGTCATCTGCGAGAATTGTAGCCCAGATTTCTTCACCAACAGGCAAGTTTATAATACCTGTAATATTATTCTTATCTTCCGAAGAAGTTACTGATATGCCGCTAATATTTGATACAATGCCAGGAGTTGATTGAGATGGACCTGTCAGAATTGGTTGATAAATAACCGCTGGCAAGCTTGCAAGCTCATTATCATCAAATATAGATGGGTCAATATTGCCCAAATCAGATCTTGTTCCCCAGAAGTTATTGGTTGCATCTGGTACGTATGATGTGGCAAGAGGAAGTTTGAGATTCATTCCATGATTATCAAGCTCAGGAAAGGTTGCTCCCCATACCTCTTCCAAACCATCGATTGTATTATCATAGAGGTTATTATTGTTCATATAGCGTGGTGAACCATAAATAGCCCATTTACCACCATTTGACGCAATAATATTATTGTTTATTTTAAGAGCATCAGAAGTGGCATTTGCAGGTGTATTTGTATAAATTGCAGAGCCTACAGAGATTGGGCTATATCCTTCATCTCCTTCTGCTATTGTTGAAATATAGTTGAAAGTAATTGTATTATTATCAACTTCTAATTTACCAAGTGCATTATGGAAAATAGCTGCACCACGTGCCTCTGCATGATTAATATGATTATTCGATATGACATTTGACTTTACTGTTACTTTACTTGCAGCGACGCTTTCAAGATAGATAGCAGCTCCGTCTTTATATCCTTGATGTCCTGTAATAATATTACCCTCAATCACTGAGTTTGCATCATTTGCCTTCACATACAATGCCACACCGGTTCCAGGTGCTACTATACCAGGTATAAAACCGCCAGTACCTCTACGTACATAGTCATTAAGTATTTGATTATCTTTGATTGTAAGATTTGTGCTTTCAATTCTGATTGCATCATTTCTGTATTGATTGTTTTCAATAGTATTGCCAATAATTTCTAAAGCCCCTGTTGTCTTTGTTACTGCCAAGATATTTTGAGCTGTATTGATTTCATCAGCTGTGCTACCGCCTATAATATTGCTGTTAAATTCTGTCATTGTGTTTGATCTGATAAGCTCGGTAGTTCCTCCAGATTTAATGCCTGTTATTGTATTACTGTTAATAATAGACCCATTGAGAATCGCATAGTTAACAGCATGATTATTGCCTAAAACTCCCCCTTTAAGAGTGTTTTGAGTTACAACACCTGCAGGGTCTGCTTTAACATAATTGATAACGTTTTCGATAGTATTGTTGTGAATCAACAGACCATTTTCAATACCAGGACCTTTTATGTTTTTGATTTCATTGTTAATAACTTCTGCACCAATCTCTGCTTTAATTGCAAAGTTGCCAGTTTCGATATTAGAAAGACTGCCTATAATCTTGTTATTCTTAATAGTTTTACCATTTTGAATAGCAAAACCCATAGGATAGTAGATTTTATTTTCCTCTACCACAGCGTCTTGATTTGCTGAAGCATTGATAGCAAAACTATTTGCTGCTGTAAAGCCAGTATTTGACGCAGTTGCAAGGTTGATTATCTCATTTTTAAAGATATTCTTACCACCATTAATAGCAAAACCAGCAACGTTTGTTAGTGTGTTATTTGCCACTTTCGCTGTTGGGCTGGCAGTAATAGCATCTTTTATCACATGCTCAGCCACAACAGGGTCGCTATTTGTAATAGTATTATTTGAAATATTAATACCATTTTTGATAGCAAAGCCTGCATTATCATTAATTGTATTATTTATCACTGTCGCGTCAAGATCTGCTTCGATAGCTCCATTACCTTTGTTTTCCTTAATTGTATTATTTGCGATATATTTACCTTTAAATATTGCATTAGCAAAGTTGTCTTGAATTGTGTTCTCAACTACTGTTGCTCCTGCTGCTGCTTTAATTGCATAGTTAGCTGCTAAAGAGCCAATATCATTTATTGTATTACCATAAATATATGCAGCACCGTCAGTTGCAACAGTATTTATGTCTATTCCATTGCCTGTTAAGTTTTTGATTGTTGAATTCTTAACAATGAGGTTTTTATCGTTAGATTGAATAGCAGAACCGACGAATTTATCTGTGCCGATTATACCGTCAATAGTAACATCATCAAAGCTATGACCGCCTTTGACGACGAATTTGTTAGGTGTGTTGTTTTCTTTAAAGTCCTCGAATGAAACACCCTTAAAGTATGATTTTGAGTCCAAACCAAGATCAATACCAGTTTCATTATTGGCAAATGTTACATTGTCAAAGTAGATATCTACCTTTCCTGTTCCAGCAGGGGCTGTTAAGAAGATAGGTGTTTTAGCGTTTTCAATTGTAACATATTGTAACAAGCTACCTGATAAATAGCTACCATCTTCGTAGACAAGAAGAGGTGAATGATTTACGTTAGCATGCTTTAATTCAATTCCTTGCCAAAGCCCTTCTGCACCGTATTTGGTAAATGTAATTCCATTAGTGTTGGTACCCTTTGCTACTATGTCGCCACCAATTACAAGTTTTGTGTTTTCAGCAAACTGCAATGTTACACCACCTTGAATTGTAAGAACAGTATTTTCAGCAGTTGCAGGTGAATTTCTAAACTGATATGGTGAATTAGCTTCTGTAAGTGTTCTATTTGATGGGATTGTTGAACTAATCCAATAGTCAGTATTTGCTACAGTTTGGAAGGTCCAGCCTGCCATTGTGCCTAAATTCGCTGGAGCAGTTTCTACACCTGCTTGTACAGCTACCACTTTCCAATAATAAGTTTTGTTAAATTCCAAGTCAACTTTTGGATAGTAATATGTATTTTGTGTAATTCCAGTTTCAATAGGTGGTGTCAGTGATGGATATTCTGAAATTACGATTTTGTAATGGAATGAATCGTCAATACCACGTTGGTTTGTTGCTGAAGACCATTGGAATCTTGGATAAATATCAGCATCGAGGGTAAAATTACTTGGTGCCTGCATGTTAAAATCGACCAAAGTATAGTTATTAACTGTTACATTCACAGGAATATCAAAATCTTCTCCATCAAGTTTAACAATAGAAATGCTATTTGCACCAAATCCTGTTTCAATAGTATTAGTCGCTATATCTGTGCCGATACCAGGATTTATGGTAACAGTCGATCTACCCATATTTAAGACAAATCCGACTGGGTCTACTACTGATTTGACACGTATAAGATTTATAGCGGTTACTGTAAATGACTGATTTGGCAATATGCTTGTGGGATTTACTGTTGCTGAAATAGCATTAATTCCAGGGGTATTGCCAAGCCAGATAAAGTCTTTTGTCTTGTCTGATTGATTAGCTGGATAAATCGATATACGATCAGCCAATCCTACTCGTGTTATTGAATTTATCTCTGCTTTTGTTAAAGCAAGACGATAGTCATTAGTCGCTTTAAAAGCGTAGCGAATTAATTCTTGATTATTATTCTTATTTTTGATAATAACTTTTATTGTGTTATTATTATCAGCAAGTGCGGCAGATGCAAATTTGATATATATATTGTCTGCATCTACGTCATAAAGGAATTCATCAGCACTATAATCAGAGTTTGTATATGATGTGATAGCATTTACAGGCACATAAGATGATGTCGGAGTAGTGAGCTTCAACTCGTTTCCATATTGGAGTTTTAAACTGAGTATTTCATTGTCAGTGATGTCAATAGAAGGGAAAGATGTTGGAGTGCCATCATATCTTTTTGCTGTGATACTTACTGTTAAAGTTGATTGGTAACTTTCAGGAGCTGCATTCTTATATTTTATTGTTCCAGTCTGTGGTGTTTGGTTTAAAATAGTTGATGAATAAGTAAAGCCAACGTTTGCAACTTTATCCCTTAAGTCTTCAAACTCATCAGTTACAGCTTCGTATGTTATAACATCACCAAAGGCTATTAAAGTATAAGGTGCTAACTCGGTTCCTGAAACTTTGTAAGTCTCAGAAATTACGTTTAGTGCTTTTGTAGTAAAGGCTTCTTTATTAGCCCATGCACCGTCTCCTTTTTTCACTCGCCAATAGTATTTCTGATTGTATTTAAGAGGTGTGTCAATTTTGATGTAAGTATCTGATGTGTTTTTAATTATAGGGTTTGTATAATCAGCATTCACTGACAATTGAACGGTATAATCATCTGGACCTACTATTTCTGCCCATCTAAGATGTGGTGCTACAGACATTTTGGGTGTTGTGAACATTCCGATTTCTGATGGATTGCCATATTCTGTACTGCTCGAATTATAGGCTTGAACCTGCCAATAATAAGTAGTATTATAATCCAAAAACTCATCATCTCCGATATCGTAATTAATTGCATTTATGTTCTCAAATTTTACAGGGTTAGTCATTGTTGGTGACTTGCTAATTGCCACAGTATATACATGTGGTGTTGGGTTTAAATCCGTTGTCCATGATAGTGTAGGTGTTACAGTATCAGTTGTACCTAATGCTGCAACGGTTGGACTTGTAAGCGTAACTTGAGCCCAAGCTAATGTGGCTGTTAGCAAAATAAGTCCAAAAATCAGTAGATGTTTACTTGATTTCATAATGTCCTCCTTTTAAATGTATTGTTGTTTTGATTAGCATTGCTAATTCCTATTGATTCTATAATTCATCGAGTTTGCACTCGAGTTAATTTTCTTCACTCTATATTATGAAGCATTTTATAAATCACATTCAAAAAAATAGCTTCTCTATTAGAAATCGACCTTATCTTGAAAAAGTTAAGAAATAATTCATTATTTTTAACTCTTTTTTGTCTATTCATCTAAAAAGAACTTTATTTAGCCATTTTAGCTCATTTTTACCTATACTTTATTTTATTAGATAATGTAAATGGATGACACGCTGAATTTATCTCAAGTCTGAAAACTCAATCCAAATCTTATTTCTTTCTAAAAAAACACACTATTAACAATATTATAAGACAATTCAATTAAATAACAAATTGATTTCATACAAATAAATGAATTATATTTATTTATAGTAAAAAAACCATTTTCAAACTCTTGATTATTAAGCTTTTAAACGCATATTTAACATGAATCCAGATGTTTTTTCAAAAATACAAAAAGCATACTTTTTTTAAATCTATATAAAAAATGACATATTATAAATGTATCGCTCTCGATTTATTTCATATACATGCAAAAATAACAAATTCCTCTCAAAACTCAGATTAGAAGCCTCAAACAAGCCTCCAAGTATCCCTTTACTCTCCCCTTCATTCTCCAAGATAGCAGGGGGAATCTTGGGGTCATGTATATGGTATCAAGTCAGTTTTCTTACATATTGTTGACATATAAGAATTATATCTATTTATTCACATCTTATGGATACCTGCTACATTCCTCTTATAAGGTGTCTAAAGGTAGTAGGAGTGTAGTAGGAGTGGATAAGAGATCTTCCGAGATACTTTCGGGCATTTTCATGGTTAAAAGTTTATATTTCAATTGCATTTATTGTATTGCAGAAATCTAATTTAGATTAATCATATAACTATGCTAAAAGAAAAAGAATTATAAGAGGCTTTTTTTTGGTGATATACGAGCATTGTATAGTAAATTAATTTTGATAAAGCATTGATTTATGATTTTATGGTTTTGATTTTAAATAGTCTTGTTCAACATTGCTATTAATTATTTTAAAAAGTCTTACATAATATTTACAAATTATATTAAAAATCTTGATAAGAGGCTTAAAGTATGTTTTTATTAAAAAAATAAAGTAATAAATTATGTTTATATTTTTGGCATTTATATAGCTATTTTATCAGATGGTCAAATTCCTCAAGTATTTCTGCCAACTTTTTTAAAAGTAGTAAAGAGATATTTTTCTTATATCAATTCGATTAAAATAGATTTGGATGTAAATGAGTGTTTATGGCTGTATTGATACAGTGGTAGGGCTAATTTAGCTGCTGTTATATTATCCTCTCGCGTCTAAAAGACAAATACTCATTATCGCCAATAATCAGATGGTCAATTAAGCTAACTTCAATATACTTAAGTACTTCTTGAATCTTTTGTGTAATCGATATATCTTCATTTGATGGTTTTAGTCTTCCAGATGGATGATTATGGGCAATGAGAATTTGTGAGGCACCGACTTTGAGGCATTTTTCAATAATTTTTCTTATATAGACACGTGATTCATTTATAGAGCCAGTAAAGAGCAATTCCACATCTAAAACAGCATTTGCCGTATTCAAATAGACGATATGAAACTCTTCATGGTTTTTGTATTTTAAGTTTGCTGTCAGATATTCAGCAGCATCGTCGGGAGAGAATATATATGATTTTCTATTTTTTATTTTCTTTTCAAATTGATAGATAAAAGCCTCACGAACTGCGATTATCAGTGTGGCAGCAGTTTCGCTCAACTTTGCAGCAATAAGGTCTTTATGGCTTGCATAAAAGAATCGATGTATATCCCCATCAAAGTATTCCAATACCTTTTTTGCTTTTTCTTTTGTATCAATTCTTGGATATGTAAACTGTAATAAAAGCTCTATAACCTCATGTTCACTAAAATTCTTTAATCCATTTTCCAACATTCTTTCGCGTAAACGTTTTCTATGCCCTTCATAATGCTTTTTTTCTTCATTATCATGCGTCATTTTTGCCTCTTTAAAAATTCTTTATACCACTATTTTATTAAAAAGATAATATGTCAAGAGAAATCATTTGACAAAATGACCGCAGAATCTAATTGTCAAAATAAAATAATATATTGAATGGAGTATTGATATGTTTGATTCACGGAAATATTTCGCAGATAGAAATAAACCAATAGAACATGACTATCAAAAGAACCTCGACCGAGTTCAGAGCATTTTGACTGAAATTGTAGATGAACAAGATAATTCTTTTAATCAGTATTTTTGCAATTTGGCTCAATGGATTTTGTTGATAGCAGAATATGAGAACGATTTTTCTTATGATTATTTGCTCAAGCATAGCTTTGAAGAACTAAAAGCATTTAATGAAAGCTTATTTGCAGAGATCAAGCCAGATAACTATGTAAACTCATTTCTTAATCCTGACCACGCTGTAAATGTTTTTGGCGAGCAAATTGGTCAGTTATTATGCGTTTTTTATTCAAGTTTTCGAGCAATTATTCCATATGCAACTACGCATATAATATTTAAAATCAATAGAATAGTAAATCAATTTATACAATTATATGACACATATAAAAGTAAAGGTGCTGATTATCAAGAATTAAAAAAGATTATCGACTATCCATTTTGGGCAGAGGCATATGAAACTCGAACTCTACATTACGAAATGGGTTATAATCCTGAGTTTGCATACTATTTAAGCTTTTTGGAAAACGTGGATCTCAATGATTTGCGTTATTTATACTACTTTGGGATACCAATCACTGAAGATAGAATAAAAATGGCAGAGTTTGTAAAATCACTACCTCAAGAAAAAATAGACAGAGTAATGAAGCAAACAGCAATTGCCTATGTTGAAGGCTTTAAAGAAGGCAATAAAGATTATACCAAGAGAAAAAATGTGGCAATTATTCCAATGCTTGGTATGGAAAGATTTACGCTTTCGTTGGTCAAAGAATTACGGACATATGGCTTCAAACCACATATCATGCATATAAACCCAAAAAATATAAATAAGCAATATACTTATGACCACCGATTTGATAATGCGTTGATTGTCGATGAAGAATATATCAAACACAGCCTAATTGAGTCCGAGAGAGCAATCAATGACTATGCTCATATCCTTTCCCAAAATTCTGGCACAATTTATTTTGACCCATTTGGTGAATTACCATTTGCACCAGAAAACAAATCTACCACTCTGAAACTAAGCCCAGAGCAAGTCGAAATGAATCGAGGCTACACAAGTAAGCTATCCATGATGTTTAACAAGGCATACAAACGCGAAGAAACAAGCTTTTGCATAATTGGTTTCCCAACACCTGATATAGGCGATCAGTTTGAAGAAATATTTGATAAAACAATAGATATCAATATGCTGGACCATTACGAATATTTAAAAATTCAACAGCATTTAATTGACGCATTAGACAAAGGAGATTATGCACGTATTATTGGTAAAGGTAATAATCAAACAGACTTGACTATAAAATTGCCCAAAATTACAAACCCAGAAAAAGAAACAAATTTTGCTAACTGCGGAGCAACAGTTAACATACCTGTTGGCGAGGTTTTTAATACTCCTCAATTAACAGGCACTCATGGGAGACTACATATTTCAGAGACTTTCTTAAATGGGCTTTTTTATAAAGAATTAACGCTTGATTTTGTAGATGGCTGTATCTTCAAATACTCTTGTGCTAATTTTGATGAAGAAGAAGAAAACAAGAAATATATAGAGGAAAACCTCATCTATCCTCATAAATCTCTTCCAATAGGTGAGTTTGCAATAGGCACAAATACATTGGCTTATGTGATTGCCAAAAAATATGATATTCTTTCGTTATTACCAATCTTAATAATAGAAAAAATGGGACCGCATATCGCAATTGGCGACACATGCTATTCTTGGGAAGAAGATATACCGTCTTATAATCCTGACGGCAAAGAGATTATATCAAGAGATAATGAGCGCTCGTTATTACGTAAAGAAGACCCTTCAAAGGCTTATACACAGGTGCATGTTGATATTACTTTGCCCTATGATGAAATTGAACTAATCGAAGCTGTAACAGCAGATGGCAGACATATCGAAATCATTAAGGATAGTCGATTTGTATTGCCTGGCACAGAAGAATTAAACGAAGCGTTTAACGAGTTATAGATATATATTGCCAGCTTGTCGTGTTGATGAGCTGGCATTTATTTGATGATGAATATTTTAAAAGATTCAATAGATTACGAAGAAAAGATCCAAAGATCACGATTTATCGCTTATGCAAAGCCTGTTAATACTTGGCAAGATGCCAAAGAATTTATCACAGAAATTAGTCAAGAACATAAAAATGCAACGCATAATTGTTGGGCATATATTGTTGGAGATAAGGGAGAAATGCAGCACTCATCAGATGATGGCGAACCATCTGGTACAGCAGGCAAACCAATGCTAAATGCACTGAATAAATCAGAATTAACTAATATTGTGGCAGTTGTCACTCGTTATTTTGGAGGTGTAAAACTTGGAATACGGGGCTTGATTGATGCTTATGGTGGAGTGCTTGAGCGAGCATTGAACTTAGCCCAGATTGAAGAATTAGTCTTTAAAAGAACTCTAAGTTTATGCACAGATTATGATTTTTATAATATTCTCAAGCACAGAATTTCATTTGCTGGTGTTGAAATAGTTGACACAGAGTATACAGATAAAGTAAGCATCTATATTGAAGTTTTGGAAGAGAAATTTGCTGAACTTATTGCTATATTAGATGATATGAAAAATCAGAAACTTATAACTGAATTAGAGGAGATATTATAGTCGGCAATAGGCATCTTTTGTTTGAGATTAGATCAGCTTTTCTTGTGTTGACAAATATCTGCAAGAATGTCAATTAGTGCATTTCTCTTTTATCTTGACAGAATCAGTCTTTTAAAATTTGTTGCTAATATTATTGACTCTAAAATAATTAAAAGGATATAGGAAAAACTTAATGTTGTTATGGCAGTTGTTTTTAAGCTTTGTGAAAATTGGTGCATTCACGCTTGGTGGCGGTTTGGCAATGATACCAATAATGCGTAAAGAAGTATGTGAAAAACATAAATGGATAAATGAATTAGATTTTATTGATGGGATTGCTGCAGCTCAAAGTGCACCAGGACCCATCGCCATCAATATAGGAGTTTATGTCGGTTATCGTATTGCTGGCATCAGAGGTATGCTGGTAGCGGTATTTGGTTCTGTTTTACCATCATTTATAAGCATTATTTTTATAGCTGCTTTTTTGTATAACTATGCAGAGCTCGTTTTGGTACAAAAGGCATTTCATGCACTAAAGCCTGCAGTTATCTCTTTAATAGCTATACCTATGATAGATATGAGCAAAAAAGTAGGTTTAACTTTAAAAAATTCATGGATACCAATAATTGGTTTAATCTTAGTAGCTTTTTTAAATATTAGCCCGATGTACGTTATTATTGTGACAATAGCTTTTGGCATCATTGCAGCTTATGTTAAAAAGAGAAAGGCAAAAGATTAATGTTTACAATGTTTTTTACATTTATCAAGGTTGGTTTGTTTAGCTTTGGTGGTGGCTACTCTATACTTGCAATGCTGCAGCAAGAAATAGTAACTAATCATAATTGGCTCAGTGCAGAGGAATTTGCAGATATAATTGCTATTTCACAAATGACACCAGGTCCAATTGCCATAAATGCAGCGACATTCATAGGTTATGAAAGTTATGGGATCATTGGCTCTATTTTATGCACTTTTGGTGTGATATTTCCATCATTGCTAATTATGTTGATATTAACAAAAACTTATCTTACTTTACAAACAAAACCATGGTTTCAGTATTCATTTAATAACTTACGCCTTTTGAGTGTGGGATTAATTGCTGCAGCTATGGTCTTAATTGGCAAGAGCTCATTTCCCGATCTCTTTTCAGTTGGTGTATTTATCGCAGCTTTTTATGTTGGTTATCGCTGGAAAGTTAGTCCGATATATATGCTCTTAGGTGCTGCTGGTGTTGGAATGATTTTTGGCTAAAATGAGATATTTTTATATTTATTGATTTTTTACTTGACATAGCAACTCAATAATAATATATTTGTTTAATAGAATTTATATATTGGAGGAATAAATGAAGGCAAGAATTTTAATATTATTAACCGCAATCGTGATTCTAAGTGGATGTGCAGTCACTTTAACAGAATTTGAAGACTTGCAAGGTCGAGTAGAGAAATTAGAGAATCAAACAGGTGTAGAACCTTATTCAAAAGTAGACAATACAAAAGAAGAGCAATTAGCAGATTTACAAAGACAAAATCAACTGATATTGTCCCAAATGCAAGCAATTAATAAACGTCTTGAAATAACAGAAAACATGCTCTATGATATAGAGTCAAAACAGGTGATAGTTGAGGCAGTTACAGAAACGGCCATTGTCGAGAAAGAACCAGAAATAACAAAAGCACCAGCAGTTGATAAGCCAACAGAAGTTGTTAATGTGTCTGAATACTATAACGAAGGTCGTCGATTGTATGAAAAACAAGACTATCCTGGTGCAATAAGAATATTTAAAATAATAATAGATAATTATGCGAATGATACGCTTGCAGGTCCTGCACAATATTGGACAGGTGAGTGCTATTATGGCTTAGCAGATTTTTCAGCAGCTAAAAATGAATTTGAAAAGGTAATTACAAATTATCCCTCATCAACAAAGTTTATTGATGCACAGTTTAAAGTTGCTCTTTGCTATCTAAATTTAAACCAAAAAGCCAAAGCAAAGAGTGAGTTAAATCGTATCAAAAAAGAATATCCAAAATACGAGAATATGGATAAGGTTGACAGCTATTTAAATAGAATATAAATCTCATTTATGTAAATTATATGATTAAAAAATGGATTTACAATTATTTGTAAATCCATTTATTTTTGTATTTATTTGAGTTATTTATCACTCAAAACAATGCATCGCTATTTTTCAACTGCTTTCATAATATTATCAACAACAGCTTGAATTTGCTTACCTGCTTCTGTTAAAGAGTTATGATAAATAAATGGTTCACCATTGTCGCTTGATTCAGTAATATTCTTATCAAAATCAATTTTGCCTAACAAATCAACACCAAAATCAGCATTTGCTTTTTCTGAGTTTTGTCCTTCAAAAAGAGTAAAATATTCGCCACAATGAGGACATTTAACAGCAACCATGTTTTCTACTAAGCCTAAAATTGGCATATTTACATCTTTACAAAAACGAATACTCTTGCGTACGTCTAAATATGCAACATCTTGTTGTGTAGTAACAATCACGGCATTTGTATCATTACCAAGAGTTTGAACCACAGATAAAGGTTCATCACCTGTTCCTGGAGGGCAATCGACAATAAGATAGTCCAGCTCAGGCCATTCCACATCACTCATAAATTGCTTGATAAGAGTTATTTTCATAGGTCCACGCCAAATAATTGGGTCATCTTCGCTTTTTAAAAAAGCAGCTATAGATATTGCATGCAAGTTTTCGTGTTTTGTAATAGGTGCTATTCTGCCATTTTCATTAGCAGTAACGCCAACACCCTCAAAACCTATCATTTTTGCGAGAGAAGGACCGTGTATATCAACATCCATAATGCCAACTGTTTTTCCGTGTAATAGCAATCCATATGCAAGATTAACGGCGACAGTGCTCTTCCCTACTCCACCTTTACCGCTCATTACCATAATTTTGTGTTTGATACGGGAAAGGTTTTCTTTCAAGTGCATTTCTTGTTCGATATTTTTATCCATCATATTGCACTCCTTTATATATTTTTTTATTAATGTTACTTTTGAACTTATGTCCAATATGTCAAGTGAATTTTACATTTTTTATAAAATCATTGATAAACTTGCTGTTGATGCAATATTTGGGTAGCTTATCAAATTATATAAGCAATATGAGTAAGATTTTTATATGTTTAATAATATACGTTTACATAAAAATCATGTTTAAATCGGCTCTGAGAGCCTGTTTTAAAAATAAGTTAAAAATAATTCACAGAAAGCGGGATTTTGGACGCATATATATATAGAGGGGACGATGTTTCGATGCTAAAAAATACTTGACAAAAATAAGTAAAAAATATTAATAAAGATATGGAGGAGCTATGATAATTGACTCAAGATATAAGGTAGTAGGTAATTTGGGATTAGGCTTATATGCAAACGTGTATAAAGTTTTTGACATAAGAACCGAAAAATTTTATTCACTGAAGCTATTTCACCGTATAGATTCTAATTCTTTTTATGAGGAATTGAATGCAGAGGCTATGCATCATATCACCAAGCTTAGACAACCAAACTTGTTACATATCCATAATTTTGGAAATCATGGTACCAATATATACTATCTTGCAGAGTATTATGAAGGCAGTAATTTAAAAAACTATCGATTTAATATCAAACAAATCTCCATGCTTTGGGATATAATTGTACAAATAGTATATGCTCTTGATGCTCTTCACAATCAGAGTATCTTGCACAAAGATATTAAGCCAGAAAATATCATTTATCGGATTGTAGGCAGAAAAGTAGAGATTAAAGTATTGGATTATGGTTTTAGCAAAATGGGTACAGACAGAAGCCAAAAGAGAATAAGTGGTACTCTACCCTATATTGCACCAGAAATTTATGCTGGTGGTAATGGAAGCCCAGAAAGTGATTTTTATGCATTGGGTGTAACTTTATATTATTTACTCACAGGTTCTCTGCCCTTTTCACAAGACCAAATAGCAGAAATAATACAAGGAGAGCAAAAGAATTTTTTCCCAAAGTTTATCAGAAACTTTGTACCAGATATTCCGATAGAATTAGAGAAATTTGTATTGAAACTTATAGAAAAAAAACCTGAAAATAGATTTCCAGATTGTCAATCAATTATCAAACATATCAATAAGATTCAAAAGAAGAAATACAGATATACACAACGTGAAGCAACAATTAGTTTTTTTAAATATGGTTCGTATTTAGTCAGAAAAGAATACTCAAATCAATTATTGGGTTTTCTGAATAATGTTGTACAGAAAAATGGCAAATTGATAACAGTTCTTGGTGGAGAAGGGCTTGGCAAAGGGGATATGCTTACTCTATTTAAATATAATATTTTAAATAATAATTATTATATTTTTGATTATACATGTTCACCCGAAAGACGAGATCCATTCTTTGCTTTGATAAAAGAGTTTTCATCCGCAACGTTGAGTAATGAACGTAAAAGCAATATAGAGTCTGACATCAGTGAAAAATTAAGAATCTATTTAGAGCAATCAGAAGATGATGCATCTATGCTTAATGAAACCAAAGACCATTTGCAACAAGATTATGAATACTCAATGCAGTTTATAAGTCAATTATCTGAAGAAAAGCCTCTTGTTTTTATCATTAGAGATGGCAGATATTTAACAGAACAAACTATTGGTTTTTTGAACTATATAGCTCGAGATATCAATCGCTTAAGAGTTATGATAATAATAAGTATCAACGATCCAGAGAAAATAAAAAGCCTCAAGTTTGCTGTCAGAGTGTTGATGAAAACACTAAGTAATAACGAGACACATAAATATTTGGAGAATATTTTTAAAACAGAGGTTCCCAAAAGCTTTGCTGATGATATATGGAGCCGTTCAAATGGCAATCCTCAGTATGTTATTGGCATATTGAGCGATATGATAGAGAAAAAAATCTTTTTAAAGACAGATAGTATAAGCTTTGATGTAGATTTTACTAATTTCCAGCTGCCAAAAGAAATCACACAGTCAATCTATGTTAGGATGAGCCAACTAAGCTCTGTTTCATATAGATATTTGCAGAAATTATCTTGTGTTTTTACACCATTAACAATGGAGTTGATTAGAGAGATATTAGATATTTCAAAACGAACTCTGTACAACCTGTTATCAGATGCTGTCAATAATGAGATTCTTTACAAAATAGATGGTCATTATGAGTTTAGTTTTATTGAAGCAAAGAATCGTTTTTTTAATGAATGCCCCGAATTTATCAGAATAGAGATATCTCATCAATTGATCAAGTACTTTCAAGATAAGTTAAATTTGGACATAAAAACTATCAAAGGCCTATTGAAAAGCTGCTTAATAACACAAGACTATCAGGCATTATTATTATTTAAAAGACAGTTGTTCAATGTCTATCATCAGAATTATGATCAGCAAAATGCCTTTGATGAGATTTATGAGATAGTTGAACTTGAGACATCTGATAAAGTAGTTGTTGATGAGAGTGTTTTAAGAAAAGATATTATTCGCTTAATAAACAAAGCTGAGATGACAGGTAATATTGAGCCAGCATTTAAGCTTATAACAAGTATCAAAACAGATAAAGAGATGTTTGAAATTGAGTATTCCAAAGCTATTGCTCATATACGACAAGAAAATATCGAACTTGCAGAGGAGTATTACTTTAAAGCTTATGAACTGGCAGTAAGTGGCAAACAACAAGCATTGACCTTACTTGATCTAATGTGGATTTATGTATCAAAAAAAGATAAAAATCATGCTTCCAAAATCTTAGAACAATTATCAAAATATCAGCTCAGTAATGATCTTGAGATATGCTTTTATGATAGAAAAGGGTATTTTTTATCTCAATTTGAGAGCGAAACTGAGTCAATAAGAGTTTTAGAAGAATATCTATCAAAAATTCAAGAGACAAATGATCAAATGGCAAGTAATAGATTAGCCTCTTTGTATAGCAATCTTGCCAATTTATATTCAAGTCAAATGATGTATTCAGAAGCTCAAAAATATCACAAGATGTCGCTAAGTATTTCTCTAAAAATAAATAATCAGAATCTTTTATCAACGATTTATATAAATATTGGAGATTTTTATTTGAGACAGGGATTAACTGATAGTGCTTTAGAACACTTCAAAAAGGGCGAAGACTTAAGCAAAAAACTAAACAACGTTCGTAGCTTAACATTAGCAAATCTGAACTTTGGAGAAGCTCATATCAAGCTCGGTGATTTTATCAAAGCTGAAGAATATTTAGACAAGGCACGCAACTATTCAGAAAGCACTAAAAACAAAAATTTTTATGACTCTATCTTGTATAATTTGGCAACAGTAAAAAGTAAAATCAGTAGCTTCAAAAGTTATCTAAGCTTTTTGGAAGAACAGAACTTATTAGAGCATTTTCACACATTAAAGAGTATTACACCATTGCATAAGAATTATATCTACTACTTATGCGATGTGATGCAAATTGAGCAAGTAAGTGAATTTTTGAACTCAAATATAAGCTCAACTGATGCGAGTGCAGACGAGTTTCTATATCAAATAAAGGGCATAATCAATATGCATAAAAAAGAGTATGCACTTGCTAAAGATAACTTTGAGAAATCACTCAATGCAGCGAACCAAATAAAAAGCACTTATGCAATTACAATATGTTATATAAGGCTGGCTGAAACTAATATAAAGATGACAGATTTATCTGATGCAGAAGATAATTTAAAAAATGCTAAAGTCTTGGCTGAAGCACATCAATTTAAGTATTGGTCAACATATATCCAAATACTAAAAGTACAAGTCTCGCTTCTCAGAAAAGAAATACCGTTAAGAAGCTTGTTAAGACAAACTATTCATATAAATGAATTATGTGAAACAAATAAGTATCAAAGCTTGAGTATAGAATGTCTTGGAATGATTACACAAATATATAAAGAGTTAAAAGCGACAAGCTTATATAAGAATAATTTTGGTAAATATATGGCAACAATTAAAGATATTGCACGTGGAATCCCTGAAGAGCAATATAAATCGTATATCTCTTACAAACTACCAACTCAAACCCCACAATCCCATTTGCAATTATTCCAAGTAAGCCCACGATTGAAAAAAGATAGTGAGGCATGGCAAAAAGTGCTGTTTACTCTTTTGCGAAAAGATGTAGTTAGTGAAATCCATTATATTCTTGAAAAGTTTATCAGGGATAATTTTGCGCCGCAGAAATTTACAATCATCTATAGTAAAAAGAATGTAAGCTTTGATAAGTTTTTGGAAAGACAAAATTATACAACATACATATCTTTGGGATTTGAGGAGTCAGAGCTTGAGCTTTACCATAATTTGTGTACAAATGCACTTAATAGCAAAAAAGTTCAAAAAGAGATTATTGAAGATAATCATGCAATGGTCGCCCCTTTGTGGCTTAGAAAATCGTGTTTTGGTTGCTTAATTATTGTTGATGATGGAGAACTTGCCTTTACTAATACCGAGATCAAAACGATGGAGGTGTTCTCAATTCAGCTATCAGCATTGCTAATTCGAGTATTAGAATATGAGAATAATGAAAAAAAGATGACGAAGATGCAAGATGTAATGAACTTGTCTAAACGCTTCATAGAGGTTCACGATGTGAAAAGGCTTGAAGTTGACATTTTAATCAATGCTATTTCTTTATGCAATGCAAAACGTGGTGTCTTAATTAAAAAAGACAGTGTTGGTACATTCCTTTTTCAAATAGCTTATGATAGCGATCGTAATATACTATCATCATTCCCAAATATATCAAAAACAGCCCTTCTTTATGTGGACGAAAATACAAGAGCATTGTTTTCTACAAATATCCTCGAAGACATTATATTCAAAAGCTCACCATCTGTTTTGCAATATCAAATCAATTCTTTGTTTTGTGCTCCTTTGCTTGTTGAAAACAAAATATATGCATACCTTTATCTTGATAATTATCAATGGAATCAAGACTATATGTTCATTGACGAAGAGGTTAATAATATGTTTTTAGCTCAAGCATCTATGGCATTAAAAAATGCATTAGACTATGAAAAGCTTATGAAGAAAAATCTTGAACTCAAAACTCTTGATAAAATGAAAAATGAGTTTATTGGGATTGTATCGCATGAACTCAATACCCCACTGACGACAATGCAAGGATATTTGACTCGTTTAAAAAAGAATAAAGATTTCTTTTCACTTGAGACCAGCGAGCTGATAAAGAAAGTTGAGAAATCAACAAACAAACTTAGACAAAGTATAAATGACATTATTACTCTAAATCGTTATAACGCTAAAAGAGAGTTAATCGTTGAAAAGCAAAATATTGCAGAAATACTATCTACCTTAATGACTGAAGCAGAACTATCAAGCAAACATAGACGAATGAATTTCAAACTTGAAATAGAAGAAGATTTGCCCATGATGATGGTTGATTGGCAAGCATTTCATCTTATGGTTTATAATATTGTTTTAAACTCGATCCGCTTTACATCTGATTTCGGTACAATTATCATTGGGGCAAGGTATGCTATCTTTCAAAAAGAAAAAGTCAACGATATAAGCTCTGTAGTAATTTATGTTCAAGATAATGGTATTGGTATCTCGGAGTTTGAACAAGAGAATGTGTTTAAATCTTTTTATGAGCTTGGTGATATGTTAGCCCACCGTTCAGGAAATCTTGAATATAGATCGAGTGGTTTGGGTCTGGGATTAGCTATTTCGAAAAGAATTGCAGAACTACATAAGGGGAAAATTTGGTTACGAAGTAAAGAGTCAGAAGGGACAACAGTCTTTATTTCTATCCCATTAACAACCCCTGCGGAAGATAATAAATTAGACTCAAATGACAAAATAGTAGCACCTGAACTTGAATAGATTATGAAAGAGTCTAATCAAAGAGTTTGTTTTCTTTCGTATTTCATTTATTAAAAATATATTAAGAAAAAAACATTGACAGAAAAACACAATCTTTATAATTGAAATTATAAAAATATAATTTAAGGAGTTTTTTATGACTAAGAAGATTTTACTCGCAACAGAAAAGGCTTTTGCAAAGCCAGCAGTTGATGGAATCACAAAAGTATTTGCAGATGCAAAGTATGAATTGATTAAGCTTGAAAACTACACAGAACACGCAGACTTTGTAACAGCAATTAAAACAGTTGATGGAGTTATTATCCGTAGTGACAAAGCTAATAGTGACGTCATTAATGCAGCAGAAAACCTCAAAATAATTGTTCGAGCAGGTGCTGGATTTGATAATATCGATTTGGAAGCTTGCACAGCAAAGGAAATCACTGCAATGAATACTCCTGGACAAAACTCTAACGCAGTTGCAGAATTAGCATTAGGCATGATGGTTTATTTAGCAAGAAATGGCTATAATGGCAAGAGCGGCACAGAATTACGCGGCAAAAAAGTAGGTATTCACGCTTATGGTAATGTCGGATATTATGTAGCACAGATAGCAAAAGGCTTTGGCATGGAAGTTTATGCTTTTGATCCTTTTGTACCTGCAGAAAAAATGGAAAAAGATGGCATTAAGAAAGTTGAAGACGTAAAAGAACTTTATAAAACATGTGAATATATTTCATTACACTTACCAAAAACAAAAGATACTGTAAACTCAATTAATTATGACTTGTTGTCACTCATGCCAGAAGGTGCTTGTTTGATCAATACAGCTCGTAAAGAAGTAGTTTGTGAAGACTCTTTGATGAAAATCTTTAATGAAAGAAAAGACTTTAGATTTGGTACTGACGTAGCAGGCGACAAAGATGAAGAAATGAAACAATTTGCACCACGTTATTTTGCAACACCAAAGAAAATGGGTGCACAAACAGAAGAAGCTAATATTAATGCAGGCGTAGCTGCAGCAAATCAAATAGTAAACTTCTTTGAAAAAGGTGATATTACATTTAAAGTAAATAAATAATTATTGCTTTTAAGAGCCCGCCATCGGGCTCTTTTTTATTGATAAAATGAGAGAATTACTTTTATTTAATACCAAGATATTTACGAATAACTCTTTTGACTTAAATAGCAATGCAGTGTATATAAAAGATGGAATTATCCAATCGATAGGATCTTTTCATGTGCTAAAACACTTGGTAAGTAACACAAAAAACATGCTTGATTTGCAAGGAAGAGTCTTGTTGCCAGCATTTTGCGATGTTCATACTCATATTTTTGAAATGGCAAAGATGGCTCAGTATATAGACTTAAGTAAAGCAAATAGTGTTGATGAAATCAGGCTTCAACTAATAAAATGGCGTCAAGAATTAAAAAGCACTCCAAAATGGATAAGGGGCTGGGGCTGGTCGATTAATAAATATAAAGACTCTGCCCAAATAAACAAAAAGACACTCGATGAAATATTTCCAGATATACCTGTAACTTTTGATAGTTTTGATCTACATACAAAATGGTGCAACTCACAGGCTTTCAAAATTGCTCATATTGATAGAACTACCAAAAACCCAGCAGGTGGCGAAATATCTAAAGATAAACATGGCGAGCCTGATGGTATCTTAAAAGAATTAGCGTGGGAACTTATAAATAAAGTCATACCCGAATATAGTTTTGAAGAGAAAAGGGATCTTGTTAAAAAGAGTGTACAGAATGCTTGGAAATATGGTATAGCAGGCATTCACTTTATGGAAGACAAAGATAGCTTTCAGATCAATAAATCACTTGTGGAAGATGGTTTAAATCTACGTTTCTTTTGGCACTTTCCATCTGATATCTTGGATGAAATGATAGAGCTAAAAAAGAAAACTAATTTTAAACTATTTAATGAAGAAAAATCGATAAAGAATAAAAATGACTTTTTGTATATAATGGGCATGAAAGTCTTTATGGATGGCTCTTTAGGTAGCAAAACAGCCTATATGTTTGATCCATATCCTGGTGAACCGACAAATTATGGCAGACTAAGCAAAAGCTTTGAAGAACTCTATCAAATCATGTTGAAAGCGGCACAAAATAATATACCCTCAACAATTCACTCTATCGGAGATAAGTGTAGCCACGAACTTATTAAATCTTTTATAAAGCTAAATGAAGAGGCTCAAACATCTCTCCCACATCGTATTGAACATCTACAAGCGTTAAGACCAGAAGACTTTTCTATATTAAAAAAATCAGGTGTTAGCTGTGCTTTACAACCAATACACATGAAAGCTGATATTGCTTATATTGAAAAAGTTTGGGAAAAAGCGTGGAAATGGGCTTATCCAATCAAAAGCTTAATTGAGCATGAGATACCATTTGCGTTTTCTTCGGATGCTCCAGTTGAGACAATAAACCCATTTCAAGGTATTTATTCTGCAATAGAAAGAAGAAAAGACAATTTACCAGAAAACCCACAATGGCGTGCACAAGAATGTATAACAGCAATACAAGCAATTAATGCATATACAAAAAATGCTGCAAAAATATCTGGCACACAAAATAAATTAGGCTATATTAAAGAGTCTTATATTGCTGATTTAACAGTAATAGACGATTTTTTTTCACAAGATAGCACTTTTTGGTTGACAGCAAAGAGCTATTTAACAGTTATTGACGGAGAGATAGTTTATCAAGATTATTAAAGAACTTATTAAACGGAGTATATATGGCAAAAAGAATAATAAAACCTGAGACGAAATTACTAAAGTCCAAAGAAAATCATATATTTTTTGAAGATGCTAAGCTTAAGCCACAAGATGTTTTGTCCAAAAAAGAAAATATTATAGTAGGATCTATTGTATTTGCAATCACATTAATAGTCTATATGATTACAAATGCAAAGTCTCTATCCTTTTGGGACGCAGGCGAATTTATATCGTGCAGCAGTATTCTTGGCATACCTCATCCTCCTGGCAATCCATTTTATATCCTATTAGGGCGGTTTTTCTGTATACTCGGCTTTGGCTTACCTCATGCTGCAATAATAAGCTTTTTATCTTCATTGTTTTCTGCATTTGCTGTTCTGTTTACTTATCTGATAACGGTTCAGCTACTTTCAATGTTTGAAAAAAACAAATATTTTATCGCAAGCGGCGGAGCAATTGCAGCTCTATTAACAGCCTTTTCTTATACATTTTGGATGAATTCAATCGAAGCAGAAGTATATTCAGGTCTTGCTTTTGTAATAAATTTGTCAGTATGGCTAACTTTTGTTTGGGTAAAGAAGCAGAGAGACTTTTCGCATCAGAATATATTATTGATGATAATATATGTACTTTTTTTAGGCTTTTGCATTCACCAAACATCTTTACAAGTAGCTCCTGCAATACTTTTAATAGTTGTATATCCACTAATTTTGCCACATATCAAAAAAGGCAGCTTTTGGGCACAAGTGATAGGTTTAACATTTGCATTATTAGTTACCTATATTATTTTTGATAAAGTTGGAGATAAGCTTAATATACCAGCATTTGATAAATATGCTGTTGGCTTAGGCTTTTTTGTAATGCTATATTTTTATTTGCACAAATATGTTTGTAATAAGGCATGGATTTTTGCTATCATACTCATTGTTATAGGGCTTAGCCCGCATATGTTTTTGTTAATTCGCTCTGGTGCACGACCATTTATTAACGAAGGCAATCCTCACAATATGAGCCTCTTTATGGATTACATTCTTAGGCGACAATATGGAGACTTTAGTTTTTTAGAGAGGCGAGCGAGTTTTTTTAACGAACAAATGGGCTATCATTTTTTACGATATTTCTCGTGGCAATTCATGCACGTTGAAACTCTGGCACGTTGGATTAAAACACCTCAACTGCTTATTCAACTTGTTTCAAATCTATTAGTCAGTTTTTTAGGTATTTTAGGATTTTACCATAGTTTTAAAAAGAATAAACATAGTTTTGTTTATCTGACAGCTCTTTTCTTTATGGCTTCAATTGCAATGGTCTTTGTAATAAACCTCTCCAACCAAGAAGTACGAGACCGCGACTATTTCTTTGTGACAGCGTATAATTTCTGGACAATCGCTATGGGAATAGGTGTAGTTGGTTTATTAAGGTTATTTGATTTTATTAAAGCCAAAAAAATAATACAAGGTGTACTATTAGCACTTTTATTAATCTACCCATTTATTAATCTTGCAAGCCAATTCCACGAGCATAATAGGACAGGTGAACTTGTATCACTGGACTATGGTTTAAACTTATTAAATTCATTAGAAGAAAATGCGATAATCTTTACTAATGGGGATAACGATACTTTCCCGCTATGGTATGCCCAAGCAGTAAAAGACCCATATACAAAGGAATACACCCACAAAGCAAAGGATATAAACCCAACAATTCGTACTGAAAAATTAATAGCTGATGCAATTGAATATAAAAATAAAGAATGTGCTGGAATTAGACAAGATGTCACTGTCGCAAACTTGAGCCTTCTCAATACACCGTGGTATATCAAGCAACTCAGAGACTTGGAGGGAGTTGAGATTAATTTAACTGATAGTCAAATTGACAATATAAGGCCAAGCTATATCGACAGAGATACAAGAATAGAAATAGGAGATAAAAATACAGATCAGTATTTTATTTTAACCTTACCAAAAGACCAAATATTGATGATAAAAGATTTTGCTATAATCAATATTATTCGAGACAACTTTGGCAAAAGACCAATTTACTTTGCTATTACATGTGCAGAAACCTCAGGATTTGACAAAAATCTTAGAAATGAAGGCATGGTAGATAGAGTTGTTAAGGAACAAATTACCGATAATATTGATATACAGCGTCTTGAAAAAAACCTCACTGAGGTTTACCAATATAGAGGGATTTTTGATGATAAGCTTTTTAAAGATGATAATATGTTGAGACTTATCACTAATTATGGTGCCGCCTTTATGAGGCTTTCAGACCAGTATAAACAGTTAAAAAATTATGATAAAGCTTTAGAATATTATGAACGTGGCTTGAGCTTTATCGGGGATAAAGAACAAGAACGTTTTCAAGCTTTAAAAAACTATCTGTACATAGAAGCTGGTAGAATAGAAGAAGCAGAAAATAACACTCTTTTGGCAGCAGAAAAAAACCCTAATAACTCTCAGATATTTGTGCATTTTGCCTATGCTTTACTACGCTCAAATTATATTGATAAAGGCTTTGAATACTTTGATAAAGCTGCCAATATAAGCCCTCAAGATACCGATTTAGCAAGTCTTATTACTCAAGCAGGGCTTGCATATGGTAAACGTGAAAAAGCTGTTGAAATCCTTACAAAAATGGTCAATTATCAACCTGATGCACGTGAATATATTAAGTATTTGAATGACCCTGACTTCTACCTTGATCACACAAGCTTTGATTGATTTTGAGTTAGTATAATAGCAATAAGAGATAAAACTCTTTTTAACATGCATAAGAGTTACCCTTAACAGCAATAGATTTTGATTTATATTTATAATCTTTGCATATATTTGTTATACACGAAGTATTTGTTATATTTTCTAACAAACAATTCATTTTTCACAATAAACACCAACATTCATCTGCAAAAACATGTCGCAAGCATTCGCTATAAAAATCATTATATCTCAAAAAATGATAAACATAAAGAAATTTGTTGACAAAATACTTGATTGTAATTTTGTTATACTTTAGGTATTATTTATCTTCTATCTTTAAAAAGTAGTTTAAAGCATAAGAAATGCCGTATTTAGTGTTGTAGTAATACAGAATTGAGGAATGAATGAGAATTTTAATAACTGGGGGAGCAGGCTTTATTGGCTCTCACTTATCAGAGGCACTTTTAAACCAAGGCCATAGTGTTACGATAATTGATAATTTGTCAACAGGCCGCTTTTCAAACATTGCACATTTACAATCACACCCAAATTTTAAATATGTTATTGGAACTATACTTGATACCAGATTAATGGAGACTTTAATTAGTGATAGCGAGCAAATTTATCATCTTGCAGCAGCGGTTGGTGTAAAATATATCATTGATAACCCATTACGTTCTTTGCAGACAAATATCGTGGGCACAGAAATAGTATTAGAACATGCAAATAAATACAAAAAGAAAGTTTTAATAACATCTACAAGTGAAATATATGGCAAAAGTGATAAAGTTCCTTTTTCCGAAGATGATGATAGAATACTTGGAGCTACTTGTATATCTCGTTGGGGTTATTCTTGTTCTAAAGCTATCGATGAGTTTTTTGCATTAGCTTATTATCGAGAAAAAAAACTACCTATTGTTATTGTAAGATGCTTCAATACTGTTGGTCCTCGTCAATCTGGTCAATATGGAATGGTTTTGCCAAAATTTGTTAAGGCTGCACTATTAGGGCACCCATTAACAATCTACGGAGATGGTAAACAATCACGTTGTTTTGGCGACGTATCTGATGTCGTCTCTGGTATGATAGAGCTTATCGACGAGCCAAAAGCAGAAGGACAAGTATTTAATATTGGAAACACTGAAGAAATAACAATAGAAGACTTAGCATTAAAAATCAAAGAAATGACAAAATCTCCTTCTAAGATTGAATACATACCATATAGCGATGCATATGAGGAAGGCTTTGAAGATATGAGAAGAAGAATTCCTGACTTAACAAAAATAAAAGAATATATAAATTACAATCCAAAATTCAACTTGGACAATATTATTGAAAGAGTGATTGATTATTATGCAAGCTAAACTACTAATTTTAATATCTTTATTTTTAGTTATCAGCATAAACTTGATTGGTGCAGACTACTCCATAGATAAAAACGAATATATAGTAAAATTTAATGACGTGTTTTTAATACAAACTGTAACTCCCGATACTTTAAGCCTAAAAGTCTCAGTATTACCAACTGGAGAATTAAACCTCTTCCCTGTTGCAGACACAGTAAGCATAGCAGGAAAAACACTTGCACAAGCATATAATGACATATACGATAGGCTGGGTAAATTCACAAAAAAACTAAATGTCCAAGTATCTCTATTACAAATTGCACCAATTAGCTATACAGTATCTGGTGCAGTAAACCGAGCTGGTGAGTTCACAAGTAAAGAACCAATCTCATTATATCAAGCAATTGTTCTGTCGGGAGGGTTGAATAGTTCAGCTGCTAATGAACTTACAATAGTACGTCAAAACCAAGAAATTAGCTGTGACATTGCAAAGTTTTTTGCTAATGGCGATCCTCAACAAAACCCATTAATCTATCATAATGACATAATAATCGCAAATTTCGCAAAAGAAAGCCTAAAAATTTATACAAATAACGATACACTAAATTATGTTGAGTCAATTGTACTCGACAAAGAAATACAAGTAGAAGATGCTATTAAGATGCTAAGCAAAAAATATCCTCTATCAAACAATGAATACTATACCTTAGTTCGTAACAGCAATACAAGTTTAGTAACGCAAAAAGATACTGTAAAAAATGGAGATAAACTAATAATATCACAAGAAGATATGTATGTTTATGTTGTGGGTAGTGTAGCAAAGCCAGGTCGATTTGCCTATAATGGTGCAAAAGAGCCGATTCACTATATTGGTCTTGCTGGAGGCTATACAAAAGATGCAACACGTAGATCATGCTTGATTATTGATAAAAATGGAGTTAAAGCAAAATATAATGGACAAGCAATAAATCAGGGAGACACAATATTTGTCCCCGAATCAATACGAGCTGTAACAGTTTCTTATCTTGTACCTTTGAGTACAGTTGTATCTGTTATTTCAACAATTATTTTATTAAGTAGATCACTTTAAAAGAAAGGAATAAAATGAAAGTTCAATTATTAGATTTAGATGCACAATATAGACCAATTATGAGTGATATCCGTCATGAAATGGATAAAGTGCTAAGTTCACATCAGTATATATTAGGTCCCGCTGTTAAAGATTTTGAAAAGCAAATGCAAGAGTATTTGCAGGTTAAACATGCAATTGGCTGTGCCAACGGTACAGATGCCCTCGTACTGGCTCTCAAAGCTTTGGAAATTAAGGAAGGTGACGAAGTTATCACCACACCTTTTTCATTTTTTGCTACTGCTTCATGTATTTACAGAGTTGGAGCAAAACCTATCTTTGTAGACATTAATGAAAAGACATTTAATATAAATCCAGATTTAATAGAAAAATCAATCACCAAAAACACTAAAGCAATTATAGTGGTCCATTTATTTGGTCAAGCAGCTGAAATGGACAAAATTATGGCAATTGCAAAAAAACATAACTTGTATGTAATAGAAGACAATGCTCAAGGAATAGGATGTAAATATGATGGACAATACGCTGGTGGTATTGGAGATATAGGAACATTATCATTCTTCCCAAGCAAAAATCTTGGTTGTATGGGTGATGGAGGAATGTGCCTTACACAAAGCGATGATTTGGGTGCAAAACTTAGACAGCTAAGAACTCATGGTGAAAATCCTAAATACTTTCACAAATGGGTTGGATTAAACAGCAGATTAGATACCCTTCAAGCAGCTGTATTGTCAGTAAAACTGCGTCATTTGCAAACATGGTCCGAAGCCAGAAGAGCAAATGCTGCTAAATATTATGAGCTTTTAAAAGAAGTAAAAGACATCAAACTCCCATACATTCATCCAAAAGCAGAAAGTATTTACAATCAATTTACAATCGTCACAGAAAAACGCGATGAATTAATGAAAGAACTGCAAAGCAAAGAAATTGGTTGTGCTATTTATTATCCGCTTCCATTGCATTTACAAGAATGTTTTGCATATCTCGGTTACAAAGAAGGAGATTGCCCTAATAGCGAAAGATTAGCAAAACAAGTTTTATCAATACCTATATATTCAGAATTACCAGAAGAACAAATTAGATTTGTTGCAGATACAATAATAAACTTTTACAATAAATAAGGAGAAAACCGCATGAACATTATCGTGTGCATAAAGCAAGTACCAGATACAACAGATATAAAAATTGACCCAGTAACTAATACATTAGTGCGTGAGGGTGTTGAAAGCATAATAAACCCCTTTGATTTATACGCTATTGAAGAAGCAGTAAGATTGAAAGAACAATACGGTGGCACTGTTACAGCAGTCACAATGGGACCACCACAAGCAGAAGTGGCACTAAGAGACGCAGTTGCTTTAGGTGTAGATAAAATTATATTGTTATCCGACAGAAAGTTTGCTGGTGCAGATACATGGGCTACCAGTCTTACTCTTGCAGGTGCAGTTAAAAAAATAGGAGAGTATGATTTTATTCTCTTTGGACAACAAGCAATTGATGGAGATACAGCACAAGTTGGTCCTGGAGTAGCAGCTCATCTTGATTTGCCTCAAATCTGCTTTGTCAAAAAAATAGAGTCAATTGATAATAATACTGCTGTCCTGCAAAGATTGATGGAAGATGGTTATGACAAATTAGAAACACCTCTTCCTGCAGTATTAACAGTTGTCAAAGAAATAAATGTGCCCAGATTACCATCTTTACGTGGAAAACGAAATGCTCGTAATGCAGAGCTTATAGTTTGGAATGCAGCTGATCTTGAGCTTGATGAAAAGACTATCGGACTAAATGGCTCTCCAACTCAAGTTGTAAAAATCTTTACTCCTGAAATGCATAAAAAAGGTGAAAAGTATGAGGTAAGCTCAGAAGAAGCAGCAGAGATTTTATACAGAAGAATTAAAGAAATAAAAGCTTAGATGAATCATTATATTCATAATTTAAACCCCACTATTTTTACCATCGGTTCATTAGAAATTCGATGGTATGGCTTATTTTATGTGATAAGTTTTTTGTTGGCTTATTGGCTAATCAAAAAAAACTTCAAACATAGAAATATCGTAATTAGTAATGATGACTATGATACCTTTGTATTTAACTTAATGCTTGGGGTTATAATTGGCGGCAGAATAGGCTATATGTTGTTTTACAATCTTTCGTATTATATACACAAGCCTATTGCTATTTTGTATTTTTGGCAAGGTGGCATGTCATTTCATGGAGGAGCATTAGGTGTAATTATAGCAGGCTTAATCTTTTGCAGAAAGCATAAACTCTCTTTTTATCAACTTGCTGACCCTGTAATGCCAATTGTAGCAATTGGTTTGGGGCTTGGTAGATTAGGCAATTTTATTAATGGAGAATTATTCGGCAGAGTTACCTCTTTACCTTGGGGTATGATATTCATAAATACTGATCCACAAGCATTAATTAGGCATCCATCACAGCTTTATGAACTCTTTTTAGAGGGTATTGTGTTAGCAATATTATTGCAATGGCTATATAAAAAAACAAAAACAGCAGGCTTAATCTTTTGGGCATTTATTGGAGGCTATGGTCTGATCAGATTTATTTTAGAGTATTTCAGAGAACCAGACAATATTGACCTCTATAAAAATGGATTGATTTTAAACCATTTTACTATGGGGCAAGTTTTAAGCTTCTCTATGATCGTTGCAAGTGTCATTTTTATCACGTTCTTATTAAGAAAAAGGAGTTAATATGAGAAAAAGAATTGTATTCTTAACGGGATTCATAAGTATTTTACTTTTTTTACTATCTGCTTGTACTATCTTACCTGTTAAGTCTGCACTCAAACACCCCAAAAAAGCTTTAAATGCAAAAGAAGAGTTGAAGAGATGGCAAAGCTTTAAAATGGAAGGTATTGCAGAAGTTCAGTTAAAAATGTTTACATTCAGAAAAAACTTTGTAGTAACGAAAGATACAGAAGCAATGAGGATTGATGTATTAGACTCTGGCATCTTTGGATTAGGATCATCCAATATATCAATTTACATTGATTCTGAAATGAATGTATTTGGCTATTTAGGAAAACAATACATGGAAATTGATGATCTTCCACATGAACTCAAACATATTTATCTCTGGCTTAATAATGCAACAATTGAGGACTTAAGCCCTTATTTAGATGAAATTCTTGAAACAAATAGCGTAACCAGAGACAGTACAGTGTTTAAGTTCACTAATCAAATACGATTAAAAGAGATACATTCACAAAAACATGATTTGAAAACAAACATTGACTACGACTACAGTGAAAACATTAATAATATAGCATTAAGCTATAAAAATACAAAATTCTGCGATTTAAAAATTGACAAAATAAGCTATAATAATATAAGTGTTATAAAACCATAATATTAAAAGATAGAAAATGAGGTATAAATGATTGATCGTTATAGTCGCCCTGAAATGAAGCATATTTGGTCTCAACAAAACAAATATCAGTGTTGGCTGGATGTTGAATTAGCTGCATGTAAAGCAATGAACAAACTCGGAATAATCCCAGATAACGACCTAAAAGTAATTTTGGAAAAGGCAAACTTTGATGCTGATCGTGTTGATGAAATTGAGCTTACAACAAAGCATGATGTAATTGCTTTTCTTACAAATGTAGCGGAATACGTGGGTGAACCTTCTCGATGGATACATTATGGAATGACCTCCTCAGACGTTTTAGATACTGCTTTAGCTCTGCAAATGAAACAAGCAGTTGACTTAATTATCCCTCAATTAGACCAGCTTTGTCTTGCATTAGAAAAAAAAGCATTAGAATACAAAGACTTGTTATCTATTGGGCGCTCTCATGGCATACATGCTGAGCCAACCAGTTTTGGACTAAAATTTGCCCTCTGGTATGATGAAACAAAAAGAAATATCGGTCGTTTAAAAAATGCATTAAAAAGTATATCTGTCGGACAATTCTCTGGGGCGGTAGGAAATTATGCACATATATCTCCAAAAATTGAAGAAATTGCATGCGAATATCTAAAATTACAGCCTGTTAATATTGCCACACAAGTTATTCAAAGAGACAGACACTCAGAGCTTTTAACAACCATAGCTATCATAGGAACAACCTTAGAAAAAATTGCAGTAGAGATACGTCATTGCCAAAGAACAGAAGTTTTAGAGATGGAAGAGAGCTTTTCTAAAGGTCAAAAAGGTTCTTCTGCTATGCCACATAAAAAGAATCCTATTACAAGCGAACAAATCTCTGGGCTTGCAAGAGTATTAAGAGCAAACTCAATGGCAGCTATGGAAAACAATGCACTATGGCATGAAAGAGACATAAGCCATTCATCTGTAGAAAGAATAATACTGCCTGATTCAACTATTCTTTTACATTATATGCTTTATAAAATGATTGATTTGATAAACAATATTGTTGTATATCCTGAGAATGTAGAAAGAAATCTAAATCTGACAAATGGTCTTGTTTTTTCACAAGTATTACTGTTGAAACTTGCTGAAAGAGGCTGTTCAAGAGAAGATTCTTATGTTATAATACAAAGAAATGCGATGAGATGTTGGAAAGAAAAAGTATCATTTCAATCATTATTAGAGCAAGATAACGAAGTATTAAACTATTTAAGTAAAGATGATATCAACGACGTTTTCTCTTACGATAGATACTTAAAAAACATTGATTTTATATATAAACGTATTGGCTTGATTGAGGCATAATGTCAAAAGAACTAAACCCGTTATCTTGTATAAATAAAATCCAAAAAAGCAAATATACTGTTCTTGCATTTCCTATGGCAATCATAGTTATAAACCTTTTTTGTGCATACTTTTTGCATTATGAGTTTATTAAAATAGTCTCAGTTTTAGCAATGTTGTTTTATTTATACATTTTGTGGTTATACAGGGTCAATGATATAGATATTGATAGCGATAGCTCAAAACTTTTCTCTCCAATTAATGGAAAGATTATTGATATACAAGAGTTTGAAAACTTTAGGCAAATAACTGTTTTAAAATCAATAAACCAAAGCCCTGAAGTAAGATCCATGTCTAACGAAGATATTATTGGCAAATCATCAGAAAGCACCAGCCCATCTTTTTATATTAAAGGCTTAATGGCAAGACTTTTCGATGTCTCAATGCCTCACTTACAGGGTCAATTAGTAGGCATAGCTGCAGGAAAGACTTTGGCATACATAAACATACCAAACAGCTACGAATTATGTATAAGCGTTAATTTTAAAGTAACTGTGGGCAAAACTATTATTGGTATTGCAAAAGAGAATTATAATGGTTAAACAACTAAGATATGTAATCCCCAACCTTTTCACTATATCCAGCCTATTTGCTGGTTTAACAGCATTACACTATACTGCAGAAGCTAACTTCATTAATGCTGCATGGTTTGTTACTTTATCAATTGTTTTGGATGGACTTGATGGTAAATCTGCTCGCTTATTATGTGCAACGTCAAAGTTTGGTGCTGAAGCAGACTCTTTTGCAGACTTTGTGGCCTTTGGCATTGTACCAGGTTTTTTAGCTTGGCAAATATGCTTAAAAGACTTTAGTATACTTGGTATGAGCATATTTGCATTATATGTTTTAAGTGGTGGCTTTAGGCTAATTCGTTACAATTTATCCACAAAAAGCTTAAAAGATAATCCTGATTTTCAAGGCTTACCAATCCCTGCTGGTGCTGCAATGATTGCCTCATATGTTTTGTTCACTGAAAAAGTATTTTCTTCATTTAAAGGGCAAACACTATTCATATTTATCACAATTTTTGCATCTGCATTAATGGTGAGCCAAGTACCATACGTAGCAGTTAATAAGAATAATCCCAATAAATCTGTTCGCAACCTAATGATATTATCCATTTTGCTTGCACTAACTTTGGCTATTTGGTATTTTTCTTATGTTTATATAATTGCCTTATGGATATACATTATCATCGGACTAATCAGATATATAATCCAATTATTTCAATTACAAAAAGAAAATCAATCGAAAGGTATAAATAGAAATGTTTAAAGCAAAAATATTTGTATCACTCAAACAGAGTGTATTAGACCCACAAGGTCAAGTAATCACCAACGCACTGCATTCACAAGGCTTTGACAGTGTAGTCGAAACAAGAGTCAGCAAATACTTTGAATTATTAATCAACACAATGGATATTGAAAAAGCAGAAGAAGAAGTCAAAAACATTTGTGATAAAGTATTAGCAAACCCAAATACTGAATCTTGGAAATATGAGTTGGAAGGCGTAAAATGAGTAAAATCAGGTTTAATGTTTTAACTTTTCCTGGTTCTAATTGCGATCATGATAGTTACTGGATTCCAACTATTAGAGGTAATAATGCTGAGTTTATTTGGCATAAAGACAGCTATCTTAAAGATCCAGACGTGATTATTATACCAGGTGGATTTTCTTATGGAGACTATTTAAGATGTGGGGCTATAGCAAAATTTTCACCTATTATGCAAGAAGTTATCAAATTTGCAAATAAAGGTGGATTAGTAATTGGCATCTGCAATGGTTTTCAAATACTTACAGAAAGCGGACTCTTACCAGGTGCTCTAATGATGAACAAACACTTACAGTTTATCTGCAAACACCAGTATATCTCAGTTGAATCCACAGATACACCATTTACAAATCTTTATGAGAAAAAACAAGTTATTGATATTCCAATTGCACACAAAGAAGGCAGCTATTACATAGATAATGAAGGACTTAAATCTCTACAAGATAACGATCAAATAGTATTTCGTTACTGTAATGAACACGGACAAATTGATCTTGAAGCTAATCCAAATGGTGCAATCGATAATATAGCTGGTATTGTAAACCAAAAACGTAATGTGCTTGGAATGATGCCACACCCTGAAAGAGCAAGCGAAAGTATTGTGAGTAGTCAAGATGGTAAAACCCTTTTTGCAAGCATTGAAAAGTGGGTTAAAGAACGTCTATGACGTAATCTTGCCACGCAATTGTATTAATTGCGAAATAAAGTTGAAGAAAGATGAGCAATATTTATGCAATTCTTGTTTTCAAAAACTGATCTTGTTAAAAACACATATAAGTGATGAGTCAATAAGCCCTGACAAATATTATACAAAAGCTTATTCGGCATTTAAGTATGATGACGTATCAAAAGAGTGTATTCATTTTTTTAAGTATCTGTCCCATACAAAAATGTCAGACTATTTAGCTTATCTTGCATTTGATATATCAGGATTGGAATTAAACACAAAGTACGACTATTTGATTCCTGTACCTCTATACAAAACAAGATTACGAGAACGAGGCTATAACCAGGCTGTTTTGCTGGCAAATTCCTTTTCAAAGAAATTGAATATACCCGTATCAACAAAAATAATATACCGTAGTCGGCATACAGATACACAAACTCAAAAAAGCCATGAGGAACGCAAAACAAATGTAAAAAATGCTTTTAAGTTGCACAAAACAGCAGAAGTTAAAGGAAAGAAATTTCTTTTAGTTGATGACGTTATAACAACAGGTTCGACAATGAATAGCATAGCTAAACTATTAAAAGAAAACAAAGCAAAGCGTATAGATTTGATATCATTTACATGGGCAACAACTTTTACTCATCAAAATCACAAGAACAAATCATAAGTATATTTAATTGGAAAGGAAAATGCTATACTGATATATCGATTTTTAACAAATTATTATAAAGAAAGAAAACAATGATAGTTGAAATAAGCAGAGAACGAGCATTAGAGTTAATTGAAAAAATAGCAAAAGCAATAGCTGAGCGCAGAATGGCTGCTCCAGCAATACTTGCTATTGAATCTTTAAAGCCTTTAAATTTTATAGGCTCACAAGTTATGCATTTTTTGTCTCCGTTCGCACAAGTAATTTTTAATAAAGATGAATACGAAGAGTTTGCTGCATTAATTGAAAATGATGAGTATCTTCATTTATTAGTAAAGAGAATTGACGAGCTTGACATTGAAATTTTTGCAAAAGAAAGAAAACAAGCAAAACTTAAAAGACAAAAAAAATGGAAACGTTTTAAAGAGATATTTATAAATATTTTTAATAAAAATAAGAAAAATGGAGGAAAAGTATGAGCAGTGAACAGCTTAAACGTATTATAGCAACCGACTGCGGCAGTACTACAACTAAAGCCATTTTGATAGAGTATATTGAAGGCGAAGGTTACAGACAAACAATAAGAGGTGAAGCTCCAACTACCGTTGAGGAACCCCTTAATGACGTAACCCGTGGTGTTGTCAATGCTGTGCAAGAGCTGCAAGAACTTGCACGATTGAAATACAAAAACAACGATATTACTTTTTTACATGATGGACCAAATGGTGAAAAAGAAATCAAAATACCACGTGATGGTGATTTTGGTGTTGATGCATATGTATCAACAAGCTCAGCTGGTGGGGGCTTGCAGATGATGGTTACTGGTGTGGTTGCAAATATGACTGGCGAATCTGCAGAAAGAGCGGCTTTAGGTGCTGGTGCTATTGTTATGGACGTTGTTGCATCTAATGACAAAAGAATGAATCATGAAAAAATTGAAAGAATTCGTGAACTAAGACCAGATATGATTCTGATGGCTGGCGGTGTTGATGGTGGAACGATCAAGCACGTTGTTGAAATGGCAGAACTTGTCTCTGCTGCTGACCCAAGACCAAGACTTGGTGCAGCATACAAGCTACCAATAATATTTGCTGGTAATCAATCAGCTAAAGAGGCAATACAAGAAACTCTTGCTGAAAAAGTAGAACTTATTATTACTGAAAACATAAGACCTACTCTTGAAAATGAGAACTTGGGTCCTGCTCGTGACAAAATACATGATTTATTCATGGAACACGTGATGCAGCAAGCACCAGGCTATCACAAGTTAATGGAATGGACACGTGGACCAATAAATGGTAAAATGACAAATATACCAATTATGCCAACCCCTGCAGCTGTGGGAAATATTATGAAAACTATCGCAAAAGAAGAAAATATCGAAGTACTCGGAGTAGATATAGGCGGTGCAACTACCGACGTTTTCTCCGTTTTTACCGATGAATACATCTTCAACAGAACAGTGTCTGCCAACCTCGGTATGAGCTATAGCATATCAAACGTCTTGGCTTCTGCAACATTGCCAAACATTATTCGCTGGGTTCCTTTTGATATTAATGAGTCTGACCTTAGAAACATGATAAAGAATAAGATGATTCGCCCAACAACTATACCAGCATTACTTGAAGAACTTATTTTAGAGCAAGCAATCGCAAAAGAAGCTCTTAGGCTCGCTTTTATACAACATAAAGAATTTGCTGTTTCTCTTAAAGGTATGCAACAAACTCGCGATATTTCGCAAGCATTTGATCAATCAACTTCAGGTGCCACAATTGTGAACATGATGACTCTCGACCTGTTAGTCGGCAGTGGTGGCGTATTATCCCATGCACCAAGAAGAAATCAAACAGCAATGATGCTTATTGATGCATTCTTACCTGAAGGTGTAACAAGGCTCGCTGTTGACTCTATATTCATGATGCCTCACTTAGGTGTTTTGGCTGAAATAAATACAACAGCAGCTACTGAGGTATTTAATAAAGACTGTATGGTAATGCTTGGAACATGCGTCGCACCTGTTGGAAAATGCAAAAAAGATACTATTGCTTTAACTGCAGAAATCAACTTGCCAGACGGAACAGTATTCAATGAAGCAATTCCTTTTGGTGAAGTAAGATTAATTCCATGCGAACTCGGCAAAACTGCCAAAGCAAAACTTACACCTGGTAAAGGTTTGGATATTGGTGCTGGTAAAAATGAAGCTCGTGAAATGGAATTAGTTGGTGGCATAGTCGGCATAATCTTAGATACTCGTGGTAGAAACCCATTTGTTCTTCCATCTGATAGCTCTCGTATTCCATTGTTAAAAAAATGGATGAAAGAATTCAAAGTTTATCCAGAACATATTTTAAATTAGGAGGAAAAAATGGCTCAAGCATATTCACCTGGACTAAGCGTCACCGATAATATTGTACTTAGAAAACCAAGAATACTACCATTAAAAGGTACTGTACTTGTCAAAAAAGGCGATAAAGTAAAAGCAGAAGATCTCGTCGCTGAGACATTTTTACCTGGTAATGTTTTGCCTATCAACCTTGCTAATAAGCTCGGCGTAACAGCAAATTTGGTTATAGAATACCTTAAGGTAAAACCTGGTCAACAAATTAAAAAAGGCGATATTTTAGCTGAAAGTAAAGGACTTTTCGGATTAGGCCTGTTTAAATCAAAAGTTGTCTCTCCAATAGACGGAGAAATTGAAAGTATTTCTCAACATACTGGGCAAGCTTTATTACGTGAACCAAAAATCCCTGTTCAAATAAAAGCATTCCTCGATGGAATAGTAGAAGAAGTCATTCCTGATGAGGGTGTTATTATTGAAAATAAATCTGCATATATTCAAGGTATTTTTGGTATCAGCGGAGAAGTAACTGGAGAACTTAAAGTATTAATCAAAGACCCAAATGATGTCCTTACTGATGATCTCATCGATGAATCTTGCAAAGACAAATGTATCGTTGGCGGATCAATGGTAACTCTAAAAGCTATAAAAAAAGCAATTGAACTTGGCGTAAAAGGCATCATCTGTGGTGGAATTGACGATCAAGATATCAAAGCACTTTTGGGTTATGATATTGGTGTTGCAATCACTGGACATGAAAAACTTGGCGTATCAATTCTGATTACTGAAGGATTTGGTAAGATTAAAATGGCTGATAAAACATTTGAGTTATTAAAACGATTTGAAGGCAAAAAAACTTCCATGCACGGTAAAACTCAAATTAGAGCTGGTGTTATTAGACCTGAAGTTATTATTCCTCTCGAATTTCAAGACTCTGAACTGATAGCCCATGAAACAAGTATGCCATTACTTGAAAAAGGTACTATGGTTCGTGTCATTAGACAACCAAACTTTGGTATTATTGGCACAGTTACCGATTTACCTGAAGAACTACACACTGTTGAATCTGAAACAAGAGTGAGAGTATTAGAAGCAGAATTAGAAAATGGCAAAAAAACAACAATACCACGAGCAAATGTCGAAGTTATAGAAACTTAATAAATTGTGCGGCTGGGAAACCAGCCGCTTTTTTTTTAACCCAATTTTCGTATTTCAAACTCTGTTCATTAACTCATTTCAAATATTATAATTTTTGAAGAAATGCTTTTTTGTATAAGCTTTTAAAAATAAGGTCATTCAAAAATAATATCCAATTCGCATCAAAGTTACATGAGACTCCAATTCTGAGAGAAATAATAAAATTGAAATGGATCTTAGCTACTTTGCTCTTTCAAATATGCTTAATATAATATTAAACTCATTGTGAGCTAATTTCTACAGTTAATACTGTGTCATTTATATGTCAATTTAAACTTGTTTTTGTCAAGAGAGACACACTGTTTGGGACGGTCCCAGACACACTGCTTGGGACGGTCCCCTGCACCTTAACAAAAAAAACATTGTTTTCGCTCATATATTTCCATAGTTTCCCTATACCATCCCCCTTGCATCCCCTTGCTATCTTGGAGAATCATAAGGTTGCAAGGGAGAGTACTGGAGGATTGAAATGAGAATCAAATACCCATTATAAGAAAAAGAGAAACGAAACAATAATGTGTTTTTGCTTGTTTCATTATCAAGACAAGTATTTTAGTAAGAAAATCTCTTGTTCTGAATAATATTTAAATAAATAAATGCCCAATAATACTTTGTTCCTCTCCTATTGATCTCCGAAGCACTCCTACTACACTCCTACTACACTCCTACTACAAGTAAAGGGCATGTAGCGGGTTACTTAAGAGTATCTAAAGGATAAACAGACTGATTCCTACTTTATTTTTGGCTGCAAATTAAAAGTTTTGCTAAAATTGTTGTCTTTAATCTTTACAAATACTCTTTCATAACTGGCTTTAGAGTACTTGCCTTTCCATTACACGATATTTGCAAGTTTATAAAATGTTTTTACACAAGACTATAAAAATAAAATAATAATTATTGAAAAAAAAAGCTTGACTTTATTTTTGTATTAATGTATTGTTAAAAAATATAAGGTGAGATTTGTTACAAGGAGTGATGAGATGTGTGCTGACAAACAAAAAAAGTTGCTATTAGTAGAAGACGAGCCAATTATTGCTATGATGCAAAGCAGAATATTAACGAATAATAACTATCACGTGGTTATTGCATATTCTGGAGAGCAGGCTGTTGAACTATTTGAGGATTATAACGATATCAATCTCATCTTAATGGATATTGATCTTGGTTATGGAATGGATGGTACAGAAGCAGCCAAGATTATATTAGAAAAACAAGATATACCGCTTGTTTTCCTTTCATCACATACAGAACAAGAAATAGTTAGCAAGACAGAGAATATTACCTCATATGGTTATATAGTCAAAAATACAGAAGAAACAGTGCTTTTAGCCTCTATAAATATGGCTTTTAAGCTATTTGAATCTCGCCTAAAAGAAAAAGAAAAGGAAAAAGCCTTAGAACTATCTGAAAATCGTTATTTTTCTTTATTTGATAATATAAGTAGTGGCGTGGCTATATATAAAGTTATAGACGATGGTAATGATTTTATTTTTCACGATTTAAACAAAGCAAGCATCGAAATAGAGGGCTTCATCAAAGAAGAAATCATCGGTAAAAGTGTTTTAACAGTAAGATCCGATATTATTAGGTTTGGCTTATTAGATGTATTCAAAAGAGTTTGGAAAACAGGTAAACCAGAGTACTTTCCCCTAAAAGTTTACAAAGAGCAAAATTTAGACAAATATTTTGATAATTATGTGTATAAGCTGCCGAGTGGAGAAATTGTCGCTGTCTATAACGACTATACAGAGCAAAAGACAATGGAAGAAAAAATACAACAAAGTGAAGATAATTTCTTTGATTTATTCCTAAATCATGCTGCAGTCAAGCTACTCATCGATCCCGAGGATGGATCTATCTATAGTGCAAATTACGCTGCTGAAAGATTTTATGGCTGGACAAGAGAACAGCTTTGTCAAATGAATATCTCTGATATTAATATCAAACAGAAAAACAATGTTCAAGGCGAAATGACAAAAGCCACTGATGAACAAAAGAATATTTTCCGTTTTAAACATGCCATTGCAAATGGGAAAATAAAAGATGTTGTTGTATTGAGCAATGAAATCTTTATAAGAGGGAAACATTTATTATACTCTATTGTGCAAGATATCAGTAATGAAATACATGCTATTATGGCTGTCGAAGGGAATATTGAATTCTTTAATAAACTATTTGACACAATATCTGTTGCTGTTTATTATAAGGATATAAATGGTAGATATGTGCATGTCAACAATGCTTATGCAAAGATGATGGGATATGATAAAGAACAAATGATCGGCAAAACATTGCTTGAACTTGATAACTCAAAGCACTCACTTTTTAACTTAGAAAAAGACCTTGAGCTATTTAAGAATAAGGGAGTCCAAGTTTACAGTACAAAATACACATCAAAATCTGGGATTACAAGTGATTTTGTCGTGCACAAAGCTTCAGTTCTTGACTCTAATAATCAAATATGTGGTATAATTGGCATGATTTTTAAATCAAAAATTTAATATTGTATTTTTTGGAGCTTATACTTTATGATATTTTTTTTAATATGTTTGTAAAAATACTCGAACTATTTCAAGCTAAACAATTATATTTGTTTACTTTATTCCAACAGATTACCTTGTATTTCTCTAAGCAATATTTATCAAATATACAATTTAGAAATAAAAAAGATATCTCTTGACAAATATGATGCGTTTTGGATAATTAGTAAAGTTGTATAGAGTGATAATTATTCTTGAATTTTTGAAGGCTTTAACAATATAGAGATTTGCTCTATATTTGATATAGATGAATTAAAAATAATTATGGAGGCTTTATGAAAAAGTTATGGTTTATAGCGATTTTGCTCATGGTATTATCGCTCAATCTAATCGCTGATGATGTTATTATCGGCACGGGAACTACTTATACCTACGACCCATTTAATGCTTTTTATGGCTA
>Ga0265293_10002011_pt1 | contig 42504 bp, 66 predicted proteins | sample Munlanlewell138R_FD_192505 | JGI IMG/M metagenome (GOLD analysis project Ga0265293, IMG submission 192505) | Leachate microbial communities from a municipal landfill in Southern Ontario, Canada - Leachate well 138R | ecosystem: Engineered > Solid waste > Landfill > Unclassified | place: Canada...
AACAATTTATCTTGAAAATGGTGCAGAAAGTTTAGAAATTGGTAAAGAATATTTTATTGAAGTTTATCCGAAAACAGAATGGGGATTATTTGGAAATAAAATAGAAATGTCAGTGACTTTAGTTGGGAAGAACATACCACCTACACCAGTATTTTTTACAGATAGCTCGGGAACTCCAATAACAAGTAAAACTTTTGAAAAAGAATTTGATTTAACTTGGGAATTTTCAGTTGATGCCGATGATGATACCTATGAGTTGAGATACGGAAATATATCATCAACATGGGAAACAGCAACATTTTTATGGCAAGGTAGAGCTGAAAAATATATATGGCAACCAGACGGTTCCGTTTTAACGAGTAATACGGTTAGAGTGTGGATAAAATCAAGAAATAGAAGTAAATTAGAACAGACTGATGCCTCATATATTGACTGTACAAATAATGCACCGAGTACTCCGAATACCCCCACAATAATAACAGATGGCTCTATATTTACCGTTACGATAGAAGAAAAAAACACAATAAATGATAAAGATATTATTAATTATGAACTATATAGAGTTATAAATGGAGTCGAAGACACAATACCAACTATAGTTCAAGCAGGAAATACTCAGATAAGTGTTGATGGAGGAACTAATTTAAAATGTAGAATAAAAGCTGTAGATATGTTTGGTCAAAAAAGTTCTTTTTCAAATTATTGTGATATTAAAACATTATTTTTACTTTATTCTCAAAATTCAGTAACTATATTTCCATCTGGAGATTCAACCGGATTAATAGATTCTCAAAATATATTTTTAGCTAATGAATATTTAAAGAGTTTTTCTGGTGGAAGTATAAATTTGTCAAGTGGAGCTTTTTATATAAAATATAGTGTAAGTATTCCAAATTTAATAGACATGACTTATTCTTGTTTGCTTTCTGGTTCTGGTGCAACTGAATTGAATATAATAAATTCAACCGCTTATGTTATAACAAACTCAAATTTAAGCATATCTAATTTGACGATAAAAAGCTCATCGTATATATCAAATTATCAAATATCGTCAAAATCTATTTCAAAATGTAATATTGAAAATCTCGCAATAACGGCTAATATGACAGAAGCATCACACTTTACAAATTCTAGTTGTAGTGGTAGTGTTTCTAATTCTGAATTTACAAATTCTAATTGTAGTGGTAGTGCAAACTATTGTAACTTTAATGGAGATTGCGATATTTTTTTAGGTAGTGCATACGGATTAAAGTATAAAACAGATATAAATACCACAAAAGACATATATATAGAGGACGCAGTTAATTGTGATTTTTTTCATAGCTATGTATCAACAACCACATCTGAGTTTAGATTTGGATTTGTGAATGGGTGCAACTTTTATATGCAAAATCAAAATATAAACATAAATGGAAATGTTTCAAGATATTCATTTGTTACTCGAATTTCAAATTCATATTTGGACGTTAATAGATTAGATGTAAATATGGTAGTTGAAATTGTTGGCTCTACGATTTTATGTTCTGGATTTTATGGAAATCCAATTGTAAGAGTTTTTGGAGCACCACCTATGTGTGGAGTAAGGTCTACTCTTGGAGATATATCAATTTCATCTTCTACTGTATCTTGTTCTTCATTTGACAATGGAACAGTTCAACAATATGATACTTGTTTAAGTCAAAATGTAATAGATAGTTTCAATGTTATTTTGAATAATTCATCTGTTTCTATTTCTGGATTAATGACAGTAAATGGAAGTCTTGTTCAGAATTATTCAAACTTAAGTTATGGCTCTTTTTCTAACCCTTATAGTCCAGCTGGAAGACACTATATTTAACACATTTAGGAGATTTTATGAAAAACAAAAGTTTTATATTTTTTACGATTTTACTGATTTTTGCTTTAAACATTAATGCAACAGAATCATTTACTTACATAAGTGGAAATGACTCGATAAGAGATTTTCCACCTATATTTAACGCTGATATTCAAATATTAGCTGGAAGAAGATATGAAAACACTTCTGCACCAACAATTAATAACGATGGTGTTGATACTGCTGGTGAAGGTAGAACATTTGATGTTGGTAATTTATGGTTGAATACTTCATCCGGTCAGTATTATATATGTATTGACAATTCAACGGGTGCTTCTGTATGGAAAATCATAACATTATCAGCAAGTGACATAAAGACATTATATGAAAGTAATGCTGATACAAATGCCTTTACTGATGCTTTATTGTCAAAAGTTAATTCTACAGAAATATTTACAAGTGCAGAAAAAACAAAGTTAGGTACAATTTCTGATAACTCAAATTGGGTCGAAGACTCTGCTACAAACGGAAATATATTAATTGATTCTGTAGAAACAACGGTATATGACGATAGCAATGTCGTTAAATTAACAGGTGACCAAGCTATTGGTGGCACAAAAACTTTCAGTGATTCAATAGCCGTTGACACCATAAACGAAAAAACTTCTGCTAATGGTGTTACTATTGATGGAGTTCAATTAAAAGACGGTGGTGGTGTTTTTAGTGGAAATGTTGGGATAGGGACAACACCATTAGAAAAATTTCACATTGATGGCGGAAATGACGGTAGAAGTTTATTGATTACTAGAAATTCAGATGCCGGAATTATTTTATTTGAAAAGCAATCAAATGTCCTCAAAGGTTGGAAAATTAAATCTACTGATGGAAGTTTCGCTTTACAAAATGTTGAAACTACTTATGGTAACATCGTAAAAAGCCGATTTTCTATATCATCCGACGGCATAGTCAGTATCCCTAATCAGAGTTCGTGTGATATTGAAAAATCTTCAGCACAAACACTTACAAATACCATCGGAGCAAATATCGCAAATTATACTTCAACCTTAGATAATACTAATGTTATATTGAATATGACAAACGGCACAATAACAATAGATGAAGCTGGAACTTATTTTGTTAGTGCAGTGGTAGTTTTTGATATAAATGCCACTGGTGGCAGAATGGCTAATATTAGAAAAAACGGGTCTGCCACAAATCTAATTCAAAGAGTTCAGGCAATTCCAACTTATGGAACTTATATAAATCTTTCTGGTATTGTAAAATGTTCTGTGGGTGATACATTGATTGTGCAAGCAACACAGTATTCTGGTGGGGACTTAGATGTAATTTTTGCAAAATTTCAGGTAGTAAAAATAAAATAAAAGGAGAAATTATTATGGGAATTTTAAAAGATGGTTTGTATATTAATTGTAATAAAATTACAAAAAGAGAAAGACATGATAAAACTTTTATCGAAGATGGTGTTAAGGAAGTCGTAGATACTCTATTTTTTTATACTATGGTAAATATATTCGATAGTATAGCAAAAGAAAATAAAATCAGTATATGGCTTGACCTTGAGTGTCCATATCAAGAATCCATATCAGATACGGATATTTACAATTTACTTAAAACCAAAGTTATATCCTACAACGATGCGTTTGGTAGAAAAATTGAGATTGACCTAACAGAAGAAACAAAAGATTGTTAAAGTTAAAATAAAATGATAATAAAATAAGATAAAGTAACTCAAATGATATACCTCAATAACATAAAGGAGAATATGTGGAGGAACAAGATGATAGATAGAAATATTTTAAGAAGACCAAAGCTTATCGGTATAGTATTTGAGTCAAACGGCACTTCAATTTTTTCAAAAATGATAAGATTTTTAACTCATTCAAAATATTCTCATGTCGAGTTTATATTTGAAAATGATATTACTTTTGGCTCAAGGGAATTATCTGGAGTCAAACAAAGAACAATTGCGAGTTTTAATGAACCTCAAGTATATGAATTTGTAAATTTTGAAAATGAAAAAATAACAATAACTGATGAATTAAATAGCAAGATATGGGATGAGCTTGATAAACTTGATGGACAAAAATATGATTATCTCGGAATACTTGGATATGTTTTTAATAAACCGGATATGCACAAAAGTGATAGATGGTTTTGTTCTGAGTTAGTATTTTATGTCTGCAAAAAGGTCGGATTAAGGTTGTCGAATAGACACGAAGATTTTTATGTGTCACCATCCAATATAGCCATAAGCCTAAGATTAAAACCCAAAAAGGATTAACCCAAATACCTCATACTACCGTTTTAGGAGATAGTATGGAAAAATGTTTTGTAGAATTAGTAAAACTATTTTCAAAAGTTTATGAAACTGACGGCTTGCAAAGTTTTGTAATGGTTGTTGGATTTACTATACTTTTGATATTGAATGTACTGTTGATGTATGCAATTTATAAAATGGATAAGGCTAATAGGGCTAAAGATGAAAAATTTCTTAATTTATATACTGATGCTATAGTTCCTGTTGTTTCCATGATGAGAACTATATGGTTTCTTAAACATGGAGAAGAATACGAGTCTAAGAAAGAAAAAAAGAAAAATGACAATGAAGAGGAAGGGTAATTATGATGCATATATTAGGACATTTAATTTTCGTATTAGCAATATTGTCTTTGTTTTTTGGGATGTTCGTAAAAACAATAAAAAGACACGAAAACACGGATATTTTTAAACAAAGTACATTTAATTTTTTTGAAGAAATAAATATCGACGAATACTGGAAAGACCTTAGGGTTAGAAATGATTATGACAAAATAATGATAATAGAAAATGGTAAACTCAAAGATATACCTGAAAATAAAGAAAAAGGTAGTGAAATATTATGAGAAAGATTATTGCTGGAGAAACTTCAGATATAACTATAACAATAATAAAAAATGGAGTCAAAACTGACCCATACAGTATACCCTATGTTCAAATAGAAGATAGTTCCGATGGAAGTCTTGTTGAATTATTTGATTCTTCTAAGATAGAAAAAGTTGATATTGGAGAATATAAAATTTCTTTTGACACTAAATTAACAACAGACTCGATGTCCATTACAGCAGAAACTGTAGGTGTAGGAGATGGGGAAACTGTAAAATTTACATTGGACAATTATCCAGCTGATACCTATACTATATTTGTAAATGGAAGTGAAGTCTCCACTTCTGAATATCGAATAAATAACTATACTGGTGAGTTATGGTTCAATACAGCTCCTCTGAATAACTTTTCTATAACAGCCAACTATAATGTTGACTCAACTAATGAAAGCCTCTCAGATGGCTTATATGACGATAAATGGACGGTAATATTTGACGAAGGAGATGTTCCAGAACAAATAAGTCAACAATTTCAAATAATATCAGATGAATGGAATTCGTATGATTTTCTGGATAACTTGGATATAATTTACACGATAAGAACAAAGACAGTATCAAGAGGTTCTATAGATAGAATGCTGTTTAATATATCCGTAAGTTCCGATGAAGTAAATAATGACATAGTTTTCAAAAATGGAACAATTTCAATATATGACATAAATGGAAATTCATTTATTGAAGATGCAGAGATAGAATTAAACGGAAGTGATATATATTACAACTTTGATGCTAAATATGTAACTGGAAACTATTATGCGACAATAACTTTAAGTTTTGCAGATGAAAAGTTCGTATCACAGAAAATGTATTTTAAGATAATTTGATAAAAAAAAAAGAGAGGGATTAATTTCCCTCTCTAAAATCTTAAAAGTAAAGGATTTAATGAAGGCTGATTATCTTCCGATTTTATCAACCCAAGAATCAATTTCTTTTTCCAGCTCATTTATATCTTCTTCTACATCTTTTTTAATATCATTAAGTTTAAATGAATATTCGTCAACCGGTTTTTTAAAATCACTGTTGATTATTTCATTGGTTTTTTCTCTTACTTCTGATAATATTGCATTCCAAGTTATTTCATCAATTCCTTCTGGCTTTTTAATATTTTCAAAAGTTTTGTTTAATTCTATTTGTTTTTCAGCTATTTCAGTCTTCGCATTGAGCAACACCTTGCCAATCTTACCAAATATCTCATCATTCTTGCCAAAAGCCCATTTAACAAGGTATTCTCTAACCCATTCTTTTACTTGTTTTTTTGCTACATCCGATAATCCAACTTCTTTAATTATCTTTTGAATATCTTTTGATGCACCTTTTACTAGTCTTTCAAAAAATCTACCAAGCCTTTTTAATCCTAAAAAATCACCCATTGTTTTTTTTCTCCTTATTTTTTCTTATTAGTCTTTCCATGACTAAAATATCTTCTAAATCTTCACATTTTATATTTAAGTCAAAAAGATTTGTATTATCGGTATTTTCTAAATTATTTATAGCTCTATCAAGATACCATCTTGCTTTTTTTAAATCTTCGATATATTTATCTTTATTTTTTATTCCAGCTCTATACAAATATTTCAAAGCATTTCCTATATTAAATCCATGACCATATCCAAGAGCTTCGATTATTTCTATACTTTCACTTATTCCATCTTTTGTATAATGCGACGGATGATTTATGTGCTCTTCTTTATTGTCGTATTTTATATTATCTTTCTCCGTTTCTTCTTCAAAACATGACATATTTTTTGTGCATCTTTCATCTTCATAAATTAATTTAATACCAAAATCACTCATTCGAGAAGTATTTGGGTTTTTGCAAACAAAAGAGTCTACTTCTTTATCATATATATCGAATTTACACTTACTCATAAAACTCTCCTATATGTTTTGTAATTTTATTTATTCTATTAATATATCCGTGAATTAACTTTGGTTGTTTATCATTCAAATAAATAATAGTTTCCTTAATCAATAAATCAAGCATAACATTTTCTATATCTTTTGTCAAGACAAAGTCCAAAAATAGTAAATTTGAATAATCGTTATCACTGATTTTGTCGATTAATCCTATGTTTTTATAAAATTGGTCGACGGTTTTTGTGAATATTTTTATCATTCCGTTTGTTCCAATTAATACCCCCATAGTTTTTAAAAAGAAATGAATCTTCTCAAAGTTCTTACCGACATAAGATTTGTCAAAATAATCAACAAAATAATCATTTTTGTATGTTTCATGAACATCTTCTGGAGTATTTATTTTTGACCAATCATTATATCTTTTGTCTATTCCAAAAAAATCAATACTATAATCATGTCCCTCTAATTCAAACATAGTAAACAATATTTCTTTTTTAAAGTTTAATTCTTGAATATTTAATAAATCTTTCCAAGAATCAACAAAAGATATTTTTCTACCGCATATAGTATTGTTTTCATAAAAATGTTTATTATCTCCCCATATTTTATAAAAATTTGGTTTAATACATTCCTTTATAAAATTATTAAAATCATCTTCAATCATTATAAACTCATCTACATCTTCATATTTTTGAATATAATGATAGGCTTGACTTAGTGGGTCATATTTTTCATTAATATCCGTTCCATATCCATAAAATAAAAACTTTTTCATTATTTCTCCTTTTTGACGAATAAATTGCAACAACAATGACCTTTTTCGTCTATTTCCCTCAAGTGATGAATACATGGACAAATGTTCTCGTGTGTTCTTTCAAGTCTACATGGACAATAGTATTCTCCATATCTTTCACAATTAATTTCAAGTAAATTACAGATACCATTAACCACTCTTTCGTTTTCATTCAATGTTATCTCTGGATGATTCTTTAAATGTAATTCAAATTTTTTATAAATATTCACGCTCATATATTTCTACCAATTCTCCTTTTTCTTTTTAGGATATTTTTTGATATAGATATTATTGGCTCTTTTAGTTTATATATACATAAGTTTAAACCAGAATCAATATAATAAATTAAATCTTTATATGTTATTTTTATTCTCGGGCTATTTATAAATATGGTATCATCCTTTTTTATACCAGAAGTTACTATCTGAATATAATGCTGTTTCATTTTATTATCCAAAAACCCAACTAATGGTATAATTATAGCTTTAAAATCTCCAATATAGTAATAACTTTCTTCTGATTTATTGTTTATTTCAAAATATCCATCTTTATAACATGACTCAATAAATTCTCTTATTTTTCTATAGGTTATGTTTTCCATATTTATTTCAAAATTACTTTTTATTGGTTTTTTACCAGAACCAGCATTAATCAACATCTAAATACCTCACTATAGAAGAATATATTATTGGTTTAAATTCCAAGTCTCTTGTTATGAATATAACCGGTAAATTATAACTTTTTAATATATTTTGAAAATCTATTATTTCATTTGTTATAGAACCATTGTCATTATCACTTGTAGCATCATAATCGTCAGATAAATAAACCAATATTGGTCTTTTTATCATGAATTCACCATTATCTTTATAATAATCAATCATTTCCATCGGAATATCAATTTTCTTGGTTTCATTTTTTGAAATATCTACATTTTTTATATTGGCTGAATAAGCTCTTCCTTGTTTAGATATGGAATCGAGTCTATTGAGAAGAGAGTTATCCAATCTTCTATAAACCAAAGAACCTAATGGTAAAACTAAGCTATCGTCATTCAATATTAATGAGCCATATTCAAAAATATTTTTTATACATTCTTCGATTGACAGAGGATTCTTTTCTCCATCAATGTGTATGCCGTCATCGAGCAATACATAATTTCTAAATTTTGGTATTATTTTTCCATTATCAATATTTTTCATTTTACATATCTCCTTTTATTTTTAAAAATACTGGATGCCTCAGCGATAAATTGCCGTCTTTATCTTCTGTTACTTCAAGATATTTAATTTCAACGATTTTATCATAAAACTCCTTTTTATTATTCCATATTAAATCCCTTTCTTCGTCTGTAAATCCAGAACCACATTTTGCGGTTATTGTTTTATAATCCAAACCCGTTATGTCTAAACAACGAACTTCGATTTTTCCAAGAGTCTCAGCGTATTTTCCTTCGCCTTCGATAATATCAATCACTGCACAATCACATTCTTTAAATGACTTGTATTTTAGTAAACTATTGCCTCTCTTAAATTCATATTTTGAAGAACAAGGTCTTACCATAACACCTTCGTAACCTTCGTTAACAAATTTCTCATTTAGGCTCAATATTTTGTTATACATTGATTCTTCGCATAAAAATTCAACCTTATGTTGCTCAACAATACTAATATTATCTATTTTGAAAAAACTAATTGCTTCGTTTATATGTTTATTACATTCGACAACATCATTCCAAGAATTAAATTTATCCGACCATACAGCAAACATATTAAATTTTACACCACTTCTATCTCCATCTTTTTTTGATGTTAATGATATTATTTCTTGAAAGTGTAGGTCACAAGAATACATTTCTCCATCAAATAATATTATATCATATCCTAATTTTGAAAGATAGTTGTTTATTTTTTTCAGATTATTAACCACTTCTTCATAGCCGGTCATTTTGCGACCACTTCTTGAGAATAATCCATTGTTACATAAATATATACTTCTTATTCCATCAAGTTTGGTAGAAACATATACATCTTCTTTTAAAAGTTTATAATAATTGCTGTCATCTATTTTATTTGCTAATTGAACTTCAAATACTGGTATTAACTCTAAGTTTAAACAATGTCTTTTATTCAAATTTTTGATAGCTGAGTTTATTGTTTTTGCGGATATACCAATACCGAGATTCTTTTGTAAAGCTTTTAATAGTATTTCATATATTTCATAATTAAATGAACCAAGATAATCCTCAACAACGGATATAGCCTTATTTCCAGTTATTTCTCTTTTTCTCAAAGAATCAAGTATATCAATAAAATAATATATTGAATTTGAATTATTATTCTTTGTATAATTCACTTTACTTAAGCTATAAACTTTATTAAAATCATAAACATAAAATAAAAATACATAGAGAAATCTATTTTCTAATATATAATTTTCCAATATTTTTATCTTTTCCTTTGAACTACTTGTGTTTTTTATATCATTATAAAAACTTAACAATTTTTGTTCTGTCATAAATTCTCCTATATTTTATATTCTGTAGTTAGCTCAACTTCAACTACTTTTAAATCATCACCCCAAAAACTTTGGTTGGAATCATGAGTATATACCAAGCAATGCTTGAGATATAACTCAGCAACTTTATTATTTGAATAATAAGCGGTTCTTTTTTTGTCTTTTATATTATCAAAAGGTATCATATAATAATGTCTACCACTTTTCTTCATTAGCATTTTGTTATCTTTCGTCATTATTGCATATTTAGTTTCTGTTATTTTCATAGTTATTCTTCCTCCGTCATATCTTTTACTATTTTAGATAGTATTTCTATTTTGTTAATTTTTTCAAGTTTATATGACTCTAATAAATTAAGTATATTTTCTTCTATATTTTTAAAATGTATTTTTCTTCTTTTTGTGTTGATAGATTCAACAAATTCTTTAGTTTCATTATTTCTTATATATATCATATAGTGAACATATCCATAGCCTTTCACTCTTATTGTATCTGGATTTATTTGATATTTTTGGTCTTTACTTGTGTCTATTGCAGTAATATATATTTTATTAAGCTTCTCTATTCTGCATAAACTTCCACTTATCATGTCCTTATCTGTTCCACCCCACAATGAGTTGTTTGAATAAAAATAAATATAATCTCCAACTTTTATATCATTTCTTGTAATATCATTTCCATTATTATCTTTCATATTCACTCCTATATTTTTATAAAATCATTATATATAAATCTAAAATTACCTAAATCTTTATCAATATGATAATGACCACAGAACCATTTATCGTAATATAATCGTTCTCGTACATTTTGAAGCACTTTTGTTGTTGGGTCATAGAATTTATCATATAAACCAAAATCGTGTGTCACATAGCTTAAAACACTCTCTGGTGAAGCATGAGTAAAAACATATTTAACTTTATTTTGTTTTTTTATTTTTTCAAAAATATATTCCTCATCTTTCAAACTTAATAATTCCGTCGACCACCAATCAATATTTTCTTTTCTCATACATTTATCAATACTTTTTGCTCCGCCTATTGTTAAGCAACTCATATTATCGTAAAGAAATATGTTCCCTCTATGAGAATATAAAACCTTATCGTTTATTTTTCTAAATTTTCCGAATAATGTTTCGTTATCAACTATATCACTCGGATATTCAAGTATTTTATTTAGGTTGTCATGGTTTCCATCTAAAAATATCGTGGTGAACTTTTTATCACTAAGCCAATTGAGCCAATATTTTTCTTCATTTGTCATTTTGTTGTTAAATATTAATCCAAAATCTCCGCATACAATTAAACAATCTTTTGTATTTGGTTTATATTTTTTATTCCAATTTGATATTTTTGAAATTTCCATAGAGCCGTGTATATCTCCAGTAACCCATAAACTCATACTAATTTACCTTTATCCTTATATGTGGTTATCAATGTAAAATTATTATTATCCATTTTTGTTATAACTGCGACGATATGCCGTCTTTTTGAGGATTCAATTTTCATTTTCATTTTGAAAGAGTCTCCAACATCAACATGACTACAATATAAGTAAGAGTATCTATTGAAATTTTCAAATATCTCCTTTAGCTTTATTTTTCTTTGAAATAGTCTTTCTTTTGCGTGTTCGGATATTCTTAAATATTTTTTATCCATATTATACCTCCATAAATTATTATACTTAAAATATATCAAAATATAGAGGTATTGTCAAGTTACCGGTTACTTAGTTTTAAAATAAATACAAGTTATCTGGTTAGTGACACCACTTCTTCTTAATATTTCACAGAAAGAGTCTTTGTAATCGAAATATTTACATAAAGAACATAAACCTCGAGATAAGTTGTTGCTATTTTGTTTCTTCATTAGTTATTTTCCTTATAATATGATATATTTAACATAATAAAAAAGGTCTGTCAAGCACAAGCTCAACAGACCAATATACCTATATTTCTTTATCTTTCAAAAATACAATAACTTTGTCAGTTATATCAATTGTTTTGTCATAATAGTAAACATTTCTTTTCAGCACTATTATTCCACTTTTGTACTCAGATGTTCTAATAAATATTTCAGCTTCTTTATCGATTATATCTTTTACTTTTAACAATTTTTCATTCGATATTTTGTTTAACTCGTCAATTTTTCGTTGGTAAAACTGAGAATCGTAATCTTTATCTTTTCTTTTTGTTTCTATCTCTTTTTTTATTTTATTAAATTCTCCAATATATGAATTGTTTAACTCTTGATAAGCATTGGTACTTATCATTAATTTATCATAATCGAGAATGTAAATATTTGGGTCTTTCCCGTCTCCAAATTTAATGGATAAGGTATAAGATATAAATGCCATATTAGCTATTATTAAAACAATAAAAATCTTTTTCATAATTACCTCATATATTCTGTTATATCTTCAAATTGACCATTTAATATTTTATATAACCTTTGGTTTGTGTTTTTTGAAGATAGGTCTCCTTTTGCTTTACAATATTCTCCTATTTTTAAATAATCTATGTTAGATGTGATGGATTTATCTATATCACTAATATTGTTTAATCCACTATATAATCCAATTCTAAGATTATAATTTTTAGATATTTTTATTAGCTCTATAAGATTACTGTCCCATTCTCCACCAAGAAAACATACACAAGTTATAGTTTTTTTATATTTGTTTAAAATTTCAATAAAGGTATTTTTGTTAAGCTCTTTTCCAAAGTTTTTATTCCAAGCAAACTTTGAATGACAATCTGGGCATCTATTTGGACACCCAGATATTAATATTGTCAAACTAATTTCGTTTGGTATTTCTATTAAAGTTATATCATATCCAGCATAATTCATTTGTTTTTATGATAGATCCTTTTATTTTCTTCATTTCTTCTACCTTCTGAAAAATTATCTACAAATTTTAAATATCCAATTATTCTTGTTGCGTATTTTAGTTTTCTACTATTACACTTTGGGCAAGACTTAACATTTTTCTTTGTTATTGTTCCACATTTTTCGCAATATGTTCTTGGTACATTCCAAGTCCAGTAAAACAGTCCAAGTTTTGAAGCTATTTTTAGATGTTCTTTGAATTGTTCTTTTGTTTTGTAATGTTCGTCAAGATTTAAGTGTAATGCTTGACCACCGTCACAAAATTTTCCTAATTCTGCATGAAGTATAAATTTATCTGATATATTTACGCTATCATCATCTGGTTTATAATAATATGACGAATATATGTCATATTTATCATTTATCCCGTCTTCTCTATCCCATTTTGCAAATTTTACAGCTACATTTTCTGCTGGAATTAATTCAGTATTAAATCTGTGACCAAATACTTCTCTTGCTCTGGTATTTTCTCTGGTTATTATTTCAAAAATATTTTTTACCCAATTTTTATACTCGTCATTATTTCCAGATAATTTATTTTTTGATAGCTCATAAGCTTCTGGAACTCCATTAATTCCTATTGTTAAAAACTGTTTATCTATTTGAATGTACCCTGCATCATATATCGGTATCATTTTATTATCAATATATTCTTTTATTATATGTTTATATGCGTTTTGCCATTTGTGCATTTTCTCAAGTTGATTAATTAGGGCTATTTCAATGTTTCTTTTTGATTTATCGCACTTATGAATAAATCTTGGTAAATTTAATGTCATAACGGATAAACTTCCAGTAGCTACTCCGCCAGCACCCAAAGAATGAGAAAATGTGTTATCGTCTATGTCATTTTTTAGTCGACAATTATGCGTTATTATGTCATTCCCAAGCATCATATTGGTAAAATTTACATTAAAATATTTATTTTCATCATTTAATATTTCCATGCAATATACATCTTTATTATAGTTTTTTATAGTTTCTTTTTTAATACAAAAATTATCTAAAAAAATAGAATTATTTGCAAAAATAAAGCTATCTTCTTCTATATTTATATCTTTTGCCATTTTGTCGCCATTTGATGTTGGAAAGATGTGGTCTTCGGTACATAACAGCTCTTCTTTTCCATACTTATCCATAACGAATGTAAATTTTATCATTTTATTGTTTTTTGGTTTCGTTTTTACTAACTTAGCTTTTTTTATTTTTCTTTCATATATGGAGTCATCTTCTTCGTTTAAATCATCTTTTTTACTATATAGAACGCTATACTCTAAATTTGGCTTTAATTTATTAAAAGGAATATATTCAACCTCTATTTCAGATTTGCATATTGGAACTAAAACATCTCCATCAAAACAACATGAACTTAAACTTGTAGCTTCACCTTGATAAATGAAAAAATCATCACCATTCATTGCACAATCAGCAACAAAGTCTTCAAATTTTTTATCTTTATTTTCTTCGTTTTCTACTACCATAGCCATAGTTATGACTGGAAAGGTTAATATGCTTCTTTCTCTTTCCTTCTGGAACCAATCCATAAATAACTTTTGAAGATTGAATAAAGAATCATATTCTGGTTTACTTCCATCTGGAAATATAAAATTTCCAAACATAGAGTTGAAAAAATGTTCATCAAACATAGACACATTCCAAAAAATACTCTGAAATGTTCGAGTTCCAGCTGGTTGGTTCAAGCTATAAACTATCTGTTCAAAATATTTTTTAATCTTTCTTTTATTATCGTCATATTCTATATAGTCTCGACCTAAGTCTTTTTTTGCGAAATAATCCATATATAAAAGTATCTCTGGAAGAGCAACTGCTCCACAAACTTGACTTGCAACCATATATGTTAAATTTATAACACCACCTACGAAAGATTCTAAGTGTTTTGGAGCTATACCCTCTCCACCCATTGAATTTAATCCGTTGAGAATAAATGGATACATGGATATACTCACACAATTATGTACCATAATATTATTACATAAAAAGTGACGAGATTCTGTTGTTATGTCATATATGTCATCTTGTAGATATTTCTTATTTTTTATAACCCTTACATCACTTATTTCACTTTCGCTTTCTTTATATCTTGTTTTTTTTTTTTTTTTTTTTATATTATTGTTAATTTTGAAAGACATGCTTAAATCTAAACTTCCAGTCAGCCCAAAGTTTATTCCAAAAACTGGATAATTTGAACTATAACTTCCAAAAGCTTGCTCTTTTTGTTCTTGATAGCTATTATTTACTCCAAATCCAAAGCATCTCAAAAGTATAGATAATTGACTTATAAGTTTTCTCGATGCAACCCTTATATTTGCTCTTGTATCGGTAACTGTTCCATCGCCATCAATGATTCCACAAATTAAGCCACCTATAAACTCTCTATTCGTTTCTAATATGTTTTTTGGCAAACATATCCTATGTGAGTATTTTTTTATTCCAAAATACAGCTCCAACAGGTCTTTCAAAAATGTTGAAGAATAGGTTAAAGTATATTTTGGATTTCTTCCATCATGAGAAGGACATGAATTTAAATATATTTTTCCAGTTATTCCCGTTTCATCATATAAATAACTTGCGATTTTTTTTAAAACAGAATCGTCATTTTGAGTTATGCTAACAGTGTGTTCCCCAATGTTTCCTTCAGCAATAAAAACTCCTATAAAATATCCAAGCTTATCAGATAATTTAATAGTTTTCTTTATTCCTTCGTTTTTCTTTTGGTCTTGATTTTTTCTTATACAATAGCTTCCATAATCTTCATAGTCAAATTCATCTAATACTTCAATTCTGTATTTTGAATCTTCAAAGGCAATGTCTTTTTTGAATTGAACATACCCAAGTGAATCTATTGCATCTACGGTTTTGTCTATATTGCTTTTATCTATTATTAATGGGTGATTATCTGTAACCAATAAATCTTCACCACATTTTAATTTTACCCTAACCATATCCCTATGTCTATTTTTTCTAATCAACCTTGTAACTTTTGTTTTACCATTAATATCTTCAATATACAGGTCTTTTGGATATTTAGCATAAACGCCAACATTTGAATCTAATACTTCTTCATCGTCATACATTTCATATAAATCTTCAAAACTGACTAAGATTTTTTTATCATCCTTATAGGCTACAACTGATTCTGATGAACCATAGGTGTATGCCATAAGTCCAGATTCATCATTCTTATATATGATATGCTCATTTAATTGTTTAATATATTCATCAGCTAAAGATTTACCATACATTTCTTCTATTTTTTCATATAGCAACGCCCTATTTGTAAATACTATATCTTTTTTAACCATTTCAGATTGCATAGTAACTATGTTTTTTGAAGTTACATTTGCATTTGGGTCAAAATCTGAGCTATCAGCTGGATTGTTTGGACTCATATAATTTCTTATAAATTTAACCTTATTTTTTATTTCTCTTAATTCGTCCATTAATTTCTCCTAATAATTATTTTTTTGTCTATCTTTGTTTATATTCATTTTTTTAATATAGTTAATGTATAATTCCTCAAAGTCAGTAAACAGCAGTTGTGCCATATCTTTCATTAAGAATGTAATTCTATCAGTGTGAGCTTTTATGGTTGAGTCAATTTCAAACCCGTTTAAACACCCATCCTCTATTTTTTCAGATATATTTGTCATCAACAGAAAAATATCTTCTTTTAATTCATGATAGTTTTTTATTATAGCTTTCTCGTAATCGTTTTCTTCAAAAACTGATGTATCTAACTTCCAATTATCCGAGAAATCACAACTTTTAATCATTTTTGGAGAATGACTAAATAAGGATAGGTAAAAGTGAACGCAATCTATGAACTCCTTATTAAGCTCATCCCAATTTATCTCTTGTTTTTTCCACATTTTAATAGGAATATGAACAATCATTTCAGAGAGTTCAATTTCAAGATGTAATAAATACATATACATTCTTGAGAGTATAGGTACATTTTTATCTTTTACTCTTTCAAGACATTCTTCTTTTGAATAAAATGGGTTCATTATTCTCCAGTATTCAGAATGATTTGGAACAACCTCAGTGTTGAATTTTTCTTGAAGTAACATCATTTCATTTAGCTTTTCACGAGATGTTTTCATTAAGTTTCTCCTTTTTTATATTATTTTATTTATTATATCAAAATTAAATTAAATTGTCAAGTTCTCTGTTTAAAAAATTATCAATATCAAGAATTATACATTCAAAATCGTCTGCTGGATAGAATTCATTAAATTTTGAGTCATCTGGTCTAATTATTAAATTTTGAAAAGATTCAAGCAATTCATACATTCCAGATAGATTATTTCTCAATATTTTCATATTTTCGACATTTTCTTCGATATTTTTACCTGCAAATATACTTTCCTTGTATTTTTTAAATGTAATTTCACACCTTGAATGTATTTCGCCAAACTCGTAAACTAATTTCAAAAAGTCATTTATATCCATTACAAATTCTCCTTATCCAAATACTTTATCGATAACACTCAAAACATAATCTCCAGTAATGTCGATTTCTTTACCGGATTCTATAGCTTTTCTCATATAATCTATAAAATTCAAAAAGTATATACTATCAACTCCGACCAACTGGTCTTCGAGTACATATATATTATTCAAGTCAAGTTTATTTATTTGAAAAGCCATCTTCAAATATTGTCCGGCATTAATATGAAATCCACGCTTTATAAACTTTCTGGTGCGTATTAATGATGCTATTGGATACTTACTACCTCTATATATTAAAACTTTATTCATAAGGGTTTCTAAGGCTTCTGCGGTTATATTAACTTTATTGTTTTTACTTGTCCAATATCCGGTACAATGTAAAAAATCATAATTTTCATGTATTTCATCTGGTTCACCATAAAACCTTATTACTATCTGAATTTTATCTGATAATGTTATTGCATTTGTACTCAAAAAGATAGGAATATATTTTTCGCCATCTTCTTTCTCTACATTTTCAAACTTTTCAATATCAGTATCATCTAATTCTTTAACATTTTCTATATATTTTTCAATATCATATTCATTTTTATCAGCAATAGAGTCTGAATCTTCGGCTATACCATCGGAATTTACCATTACCTTTATTCTATCTCGAGAAGTATTTTCAATCATCCCGCTTACTTTTTCTGTATCGCTTCCATATCCAACCGCAAACTCATACAATTTTTTCTGATTGTGTATCCACTTTTCAACATCTTCACCGTCAAGAACCCAAGCCTTTCCTGTATGACCCAACATATTCATTCTATTTTTATTTCTTTCATTAAAAACATTACAATAATATTGTGCAATTCTTTTTACTATGTCTTTATCTGTTAAATAAACATCGTAATCATTAACCGATTCGTTCATAAACATGGACGCTATACATCCACCCGTAACGACTATTTTACTTTTTAAGTCTCTTCTTAGCTGTTCGTCGGTTATACTCGATAGCCAATCGTTAATCTTTTTCGATATAACTTTTGAAATTGTTTTACTCTGCATATATCCACCTTATTTTTTATATTTTTTAAAAACTTTTTCGATAATCTCATCTTTTTTATCATTACCATAAACTAACCTTTCTGTATATTTTTCAGTTCTGAATTTATAACAAATCACCGAATCACCTTCATCTTTTTTAATAATTCTTTTTAACTCAGAAACCAAACCTTCATATTTAGCTTCTGAAATCTCCCATCAGTCTTTCACGAAATAGAACCAAAGAATTAATTTTCTCGACAAATTTATAATCTTGTGAATTGACTATTTTAGAATATTTGTCTCTACAATCTTGACAAATCACACTAACAAAACCATTTTTCTCATATTCAAATTCATTCCCACAATTAATACATAAGCTTTTAACTTTCATCAAATTTCTCCTTTTATGATATTATAAAGTAACATTTCTTTTTTCAAAATTATTAATTACTCTCTTTATTTCTTCATGACTCATTGGTCCAATATGAAAATTTGTTTTTGCTTTACAATTCAAATTACATTTAAAATTTAATATATTGTTTTTTCGTTTTTTAATATCTTTTAATTTAATCATATTTATTCTCTTGTTTGTTTTTTATATCATTTTTATTTACTTTTACTTCGCCTTCTGTTTTTAAAACATTAGGACCTGTATTTCCATCTTTTTTTATATATGATGGTTTTATAATTTTAGTTTTATTATTTTTTGGATTATTGTCATCATTGGTACTCATTTTAATATCTTTTACGTCGAATTTTATAATTTTTATGGCACATTCTTCACAACAATGTAAGTCATAATTTGGAACATATATTTGAGTCTTATTTTGTATTTCTTTTTGACAAAAGCAACATAATTGCGTTTTTATGTGTTTTTGTTTATTTTTTAACTTTATTATTTCTTCTCCATTTTCATAAATCTTTGTACAACAAATAATTAACACCATTATTATTCCAAGCAATATTACCTTCAAAAGTTCGCTATCCATATATGTTCTCCTTATATTTCATTTAATTCATTAATTGGGATTATTATATATTTTTTACATTTTCCCAAAACATAGCCTCAATTCTAATTTTATCTGAAAGAAATTTTTTAATATTAATATTTGTTTTCATGGTAACATCCATATTGTTATGTTTTGTTTTTATCTATAATTATCATATACTAAAAAAGCCCGACTGTCAAGCCGAGCTTTTTAGAACCGATGCACTATAGCATTTCTTCTCTTTCAAGAAGTGTTTCTATTTTCATTTTATTATTATTTATTTCAACATAATATAGTCTAAATGGACTATACGAATACCCCTTTTTGGCACCATATCCGTGAAAGTAATGCAAGGGACAACCATTCATTAGAGCTATATATGGTCTTATGATATGTTTCATTTTATCGTAATCGACTTCGACCCACACTTTATTATTTTCATATACTGAAGAGTGACTGTGACCTGCAAAATATAAGTCAGCTCTGTGGGTTTCTGAAGCTCTGGTGTAAATTCCTTTTCTTTTTGTGTCAAGTAATATACCGTTTGTGGTACAATGTGAAGAATGATATTCTTTAAAGCTTGTATTGTTTTTAAAAAAACCAAATGTTTTAGATGGAATGTACAGCATATCTAATTCTTTACATATTTTTTCAACCGGATTAAGACCAGATACTTTTCTGGTTCTTTCTTCGTGATTCCCTTCAAATACGGCGAGTATAATGTCTCTATAATCATTCAAAATGTTTCTAACTGCATCATATTGTTCATTTGGCTGAAGCTCTTGAGCATGAACATCTCCGACTGAGTTTTTCAAAGAGTTTTCAATTAAATCACCAAGTGCGAATATATAAACCTTTTCTTTTCTACATAACTCCAAAATAGCTCGTATCTCTTTTATGCTTTCTTTCGAATGAATATGCCAATCACCAAAAGGCATAACTCTTGTGGTGTCTTCATCGAAAAAGAAATTTACGATACTTAAATTATTATTATTATTGAATTTAAATTTTTGCAGAATCAACTTTATTTCTTCTGCTCCTTTTTTTGAAATTACATATCGTGATATACCATCTTTGTAATTTTTACCAGATATTAATTCGATGAATCTGTCATTCATCTTGAGAGCCAATTCTTTCTTAAAATCGCTGATGTCAGCAGATAGATACTTTTTTGAAACATTATACCTTTCACAAAATTCATCAACTTTAATAAATCCATTTGTCATCAATTCTTCCCTAACTTCATTAATCATTTTTAAACTCCAGTAGTATTTGGTATGTTGCTTCCAATATTATGTTCATCTTTTTTTATGTGACAATAGCATCCCATCAAAAAATCTCTCGCAATGTCCTCATTATCTTCATTGTATTCTTCTATTATGTCTCTTGCTACAAAATATTTTGTTGTTATGTTATTGAATCTTTTGTCGAGAATTCTTTTCTCTGAAAATCCACCAAATATAACATTTTTATCAGAAAATATCTCAGATAATAATTCATAACTCATTCCAGATAGCTTTGAAATCGTCTTTGTTCCAACAATTATATTATCGGAATATTTTTTATCTTTGTAGAATTGTAAATTTCTTAAATCTTCAATCATGAAATATACATTATTCGCATCTATGTTATTTTCTTCTGAAAATATAGCTTCTTGTAGATAATCTCCATGAGCAATAACCCAATTAATCTTTATGTTATTTAATTTTGAAAAATATTCTTTCAAAAGAGAAATATTATATTCAAATGAAGGTATCTTTATAAATACTTCGTCGATAAAACCAACGACTGATTTATACAACTTAAGATACTCTTTACAATATGTTATAACATCACATCTTCCGTCGAAATTCTCAAGGTCAATCTTTGGACTTATTTTCATATTATCTCCTAAAGTCTTTTTGGGTTCTGAAATTTATAACTATAGATTCCACCATCAATAGCATATTCTTCAAATTCATCAATATCATCGTTATTTTCTATTTTTTCACTAAAATTCTTTTTCATTTTTTCTGGAATAATAAATCCATGACCGTCATCATCTTCTGCATAGACATAATAATCATCATATTTTTCAAGAATCTCATACGAGCTTAAGGAAAAAATATATTCGACTTCTTCTTCCATATTATCTTCATCAAGTTCAATTCCATCGAAATCTCCAAAATCACAATTAGCGGTTTCGATTCTGCCTATAATAATGTTGTAAAACTCCACTTCCAGTTCTCTCCTTCTTTCTTCTGTTATCATAATAATCTCCTATATTTTAATTTTTCCGTGTATCCACTTTCTTTGCCTATCTATTTCAAAAGGCTCAATAAAGTACGAATCAAATCTCTTTCTTAATCTTACCCTGCAAGAGAATTCATTAGTAAATTTTCCTACTTTTCTGATGATGTTTCTCTTTAATCCATTTAAGAATCCACTTAACGAAAATATGTAAATAAAATTTGAGTCTTCTAAATCTTCTACTAAGACACCTCCGTTTTTATTATCAATTATTCCAAATCTTATGATAAATTGAGGAACAAATCCGATTTCCTCAAGTTCAGTAACATCCGAAATAATACCATCATAAAATTTACCATTTTCCTCAATAAGTTTTAATTTGCCAGTAAATATTCTTTTGGTATCCTTATATTTGAAAAATTTTGTTGGATAACGACTATCAACATATTTCTTCGGTAATGGCTTGAAGTCTTTCATTCTCGATTATATACTCCTTTAATTTTATTTCAAGATATTTTATAATATGTCTTTTTTCTTCAAGTAAATTATGCAATCTTGCTTCATTTTTTATAAATCTTTCATCCATTTTGTTACTTGCATATTTTATTGCTCCAATTTTAAATTTAAGCTCATTTATTTCTTTTTCATAGTTTGTTTTTACTTCGTCTTCTTCTTGTTTATTTTCCGTAAATACTAATTTTTCGCAATTTGAGTTTATACATATGTCTTTTGACACGATATGGCTATTGTTGAGTTCATTACATATGTAATAATTAACACCATTTATGTTTCCATATTTCTTGCACAATATTTTAAAGTTCATTTAGTTCTCCAATGTTTATATTTTTACTAATCCAATCCATTATATCTTTCGGTTTTGGTTCTTTGTTTTTTAAACATTTCAGATATTCGTATATCATGTTGTATGGGAATCCACCTCTATTACAACCATAACAAAAAAATGAGTTATTGCTGTACAATACCATACTTCCACAACTTTCAACATGGTCTGGAAATATACACTTATATTTTCCGTTATATGTTACTTTTCCACCAAGAATGTTAACTAAATCTTTAATATTTATATTTGTATTATACCATCTTTTTGTGTCATTGTCAATACCTTCATTTGACTGATTGTCACATTTTTTTAATTCAAAATTTTTAACTTTGGATAAAATATTTAATGGGTTATCATTTTTGCATAAAGCATCATTGGCATCTTTTTGAATAAATTGTCGAATATATCCATTATTTGTAATTTTTGAAATATTTTTAAAAGCTCTTTCTAAACTCAATTCTGACTCTCCGCCATCTATACATAAATATATTCTTTTAAAAGATATATTTTCAAAATATTTGAACATTATTTGTCTAACTGATTTTGTTGCTATTGCTATGCAATTCTTGTACCCCATCTGTAGCATTGAAAGGCAATCTATAGCTCCTTCGACGATATACAATGGAAAACTTGGAGTAACATTAAATGCGTTATACGGATAGCTAAATTCTGTATTCTCTGTATTTTTATACCTCCATTTGCCATTCTCGGGATTTCTGAATGACATAGCAATAACATTTTCATTTTCGTCTTTATGTGGAATGCAAACTCCATGTAAATTCTGATATACATTTTTTGTCTTTTTATCTATTTTGATAAATCCCATTGACATTAACTCATACTTTGGAGCTATCCCAAAAAGAGAGTTTAATTCTTCATATCTAATAAAGCCAAAATCATTATCAATTTTTATGCCTCTATTTGAAAGATATTTATCTGATAATATTTTATTGTCTTTTGATGTGCTGTATTCATATATTTTATTTAATACTTCGATTCTCTCTTTTAGGGATAATTTCATTTATTACTCCTCTATTAAATTCAAATTACTTTTTGTTCTTTTCAGGTGAGCTGGAGTTACAGATTCTTCTATCTTTATATAGTCTTTTATTTCTTCACCCATTTCAGCTAACAATTTATCGGTGTCAATCTTATATTTAATTTTCTTTTTCATTTTGATAATTTTGTCAGCTTCCTCACCAAAATCAATGATTGTTTTTTTATTTGCATAAGCAAGTTTTGTCCATCTACTTTTTATTTCTTTTAATTCAGTTTTCCACTTTTCTGTTTTAGCTTTAAATTTTTCTTCTTCTTTTTTTATCTTTTCTTTTAATGTCTTTTCTTTTTCTGAACTCTTAATATACTCTTTGCTTATTTTTTTTGTAACTTTGCCTATATCTTTTTCTGACATTTTTTCATGTTCTTCTTTAATTTTTGAAGAGTCCCAACATGAATTTAAATATTTACAATATTTACCTTCTCCGCTAATACATTCTGAATAAGTTGAATATGGTATCTCTGGAGCAGTTTTATTTTTAAAACAATTGTTTAAAAGTATTGCGTTGTTTTTTGCAAGAATTTCAGTCATAATATCTCTTTCAAATGGAATCTCAACCACATCATGAGTATTTTTATTGATATAAATGAATATAAACTGGTCACAATCTGTGGCATTATAATATGCGTTAGCTTGGTATTGGTATTTTTTTGAAATTCTCCCACCAAGAACATTTATAAAATTTTCATTCGTGGTTGATTTAATATCAATAACATAATTTTTTCCATTCTCTTCAACTCTGATTCTAATATCAACTTCACTTTCTGCAACTATATCATTTTCATCAAACATTAAGCAAGTTTCTTCTATAAAACAATTATTGCCCCATATTTGTTTGCAAGCATATTGAATAATTCTATGATAATAATAACCAGTCATTAATGTTAATATGTTTTTGAAATTAGACCTTGAGCTTTTTGGCTCTTTTGTCATGTCATAGTATTTTGGTCGTAAACATTCTGCACCAAGAGACGACATCCCGACTCTACCAGAATGGTTAACTTCGCCGGATACATTAGTGTTATGTTCCATCAATATTGCTTCGTTAAGTATTTTACTTTCGTTCCCTTCCCAATTTTCCTCAATCCATTTGATTATTTTTGGTAAAAACTTAAAATCACTCATTTATTATCTCCTTTATGGTTTTATAGCAAATTTACTTTTTTTATACTTATTCGACTTGGTGCGATATAGTTTGTCATGTGCAATTCTGGACATTTTTCTTCAAGATTTCTTAGTTTTTCTTCATATTGTAAATATTCTTTAGTTTCACATACCTCAAAGAAATTTCCCTTTGGTGCTTTTGGAATCAAATCTAGTAATCTTTTTCTTTCCTTTTTAATTTTATAGAAATTTGTGGACGCCATGTGTATCTTGTAATCAGACCCATCATAAGAAAAATACTCAAATATTAATAAATAAATCTTATTTATTTTGTCATTTTTCATTTTAAATTCTATATTTCCCGAAAAATCATCATTTTGTTTATAATATGGACAACAAACTTTTGTGGCTATATATGAAGATTTTATAATGTTTAAATCATATGTTCCATCATTTTCATCTAATAATTCGTCTTCCACCCAATTTTTTGAATCCTGAAGAGTCTTGAATTCCTCATAATCTCCATATCCATTATATGCGACATAAAAATTTTCAAACTGAGTTGGATCATCAATTTTTAATATAATTCTTGATATAAGTGTTTTATTAACTTCTTCTATATATTCTTCCATATATCCTGTAGTGTCTTCGTAGGATTCAAATTCTTTTATAACAATTTTTATTATATCTCCTTCATAAATCTCTTTTTCATTTTCATCTTTCAAGTCTGTGTATTGCATTAAAATATAATCTTTTATGTCGCAAGTATAATTATCACCTTCTGGAGTAGTTATCATTATCCATTCATTTTCAAAATCAATTCCTCTAACTGAACACATATCTTTTTCTTCTTTGCACCACGCTCTAAACTTATATTCTTTCATTTTATATCTCCATAATTACCATCATAATATCTTGTAGCATAAATTGTTGCAATTATTGTAAAAATAAACACTAAAAATCTCATAAAATTTTTCATAATATTCTCCTAAATCCAGCAAGTTTTCTTGTTAAATCCATAGAAGCTCGCCTACAAGATGCTCTACCTACATTATACCGATATGAGCACTTATTAAGCTGATAATCTACTAATCTGTCTCTAAGTCTATCTAGCTCTTCAATTAATTCAACAATAAAATCTTCTCTATTTTTGCTTTTCATATATTCTCCTATAGTTTTTCAAAATTATTTATATTAATGGTTTTTCTACCATTATACATTTTTACTTCTCCAGATACTATATAAAATCCAATAACTGGCTGTTCCGGCTCTTCAATAAATCTACCACTTCTTTTTCCAAATAAATTTGACATTATATTAAAGTTCTTAAATTCAAGTTCACAAGAATAATATTTTTTATTCTTTTTTGTTTTTCTTTCTTTAAATGAACTTAAGTATGCTGTCATTTCAAAAACTTCTCCCTCTTCCATTTCTTCTAAATTCATTGAATCTAAATTTAAAATATTATCTGGATGAGATGACAATACTTCTCCAATATACTCTTTTTCTTTTTCCATACACTCAATTGAAGACATTAAATTTTCAAAATTATTTGTACTGTTATATAATATCATAAAATCACCATATAAGTCAAGTGTGCTTCTTCTATAACCGGTTACCTTATTCATCCTATTCAAGGTCCTTTTCAAAATTTTCCAATCTCCGTCAAATGTAATGGATTCTATTTCATCAAGAGTTATATCTCCACTCTTAATTACTTTTTTAATATTGGATTTTTTTTGCTCCTCTATTTCTAATTCTGATACAAATTTAAAATAAGATAAATTCTTTGAAAATAAATAATCTTCATCATCCTCAATGAATGATTTATTTTTTTCCTTATTTAGAATTTCCATGAAATTTGAACTAATTTTTGAAAGAACCGACCTTCTCAATTTAAGACTATCGAATGCTCCTGCAAATATTAATCCCTCGAATGTCATTTTATCAACATCGTTTTTCAATATAAAATCAACTATATTAAAATTATCAAGACTTTTATCTTCCATATATTTTTGAATTGACTCTATTTTTTTTAATTTAACACCTTTAATCTTTGAAAGACCAAAATATATTACATTATCGACTACGGTATGATTTGATTTTGAAAAAAATATATTTGGAGATTTTATAGAAACCGGACAATTTCTTATGTATGATTTAATTTTGTCACTATTGTCTGACAACTCTAATAAATTTTTGAAATAATAAGCCGAATAATAGTATATCAAATAAGCACAAGCAAAAGACACCATGGCATAACCAACAGCATGAGATTTATTAAAAGAATAGTTACCACTTTTTTTAATTTCTTCCCATATAAAATTGGCTTCATTTTTTGATATAATTGCATTTTCAATAAACTCCAGTCCACATTCGTCAATAAGTTCAAGTTTCTTTTTCCCGATAGCTTTTCTCATATCATCCGCACGAGAATCTGTAAAATTTGCAATTTCTTTAACAATTCTCATTGCTTGTTCCTGATATGTTATAACGCCATAAGTTTCTTCAATAATATCAACAATTGATTTATACTCTGGTTTAATATCAAGTATATTTTTGTTATTTATCTTTACATCAACATAATCTGGTATGTTATCCATAGCCCCCGGTCGATATAATGCTTGGCAAGCTGATAGGTCATTGAATTCGTGAGCTTTAATCTTTCTTAATGTATCTTTCATTCCGACAGTTTCCATAGTAAAAACACCGTCAGTTTTTCCGACAGATAAGATATTGTCGTATATGACTTCATCATTAAGGTCAATTTTTGAAAAATCTTTCAAAGGTATATTACAGTCAATCAATGTTTCGGTTATTACATCGGCTGTCTTGAGACCAAGTAAATCAATTTTAACACCACCAATCATTTCAACATCAATTTTATCAGCCTGAAGAACAATTGTTCTTTTATCCGTAAGAGCTATTGGTGCAAAGTTTGATATTGGTTCGTTAAATATAATAATTCCAGCGGCGTGTTGACCAAAACCTCTAATAGAGCCAACTAATTTTGAAGCAATGTTGCATATTTCACGAAAATCTTTATTTGACTCATAGAATTTTTTAAAAGAAATGTTTTTTGGATTGTTTAATATTTCTATCAAACTCTCCATTTCTTCTTCGTCACCATCTATTTCATCTTCAAATTCTTCAAAATCAAATGATATTTCATATTTATCCTTATTTTTAAACTCGGTAGCCTTCATAACATTGTTTACTTCGACATAAGATATATTGAAATCTCCAGCAGATGAAACCATTCTAAAAGCATTATTGAATGTAAATTTGTTGTAATTTCTTATCATTGCGACCCTATCTATTCCATATTTGTCAATGATATAATCTATAACAGCATTTCTTTTTGTTTTAGCTAAATCACAATCAATATCTGCTATATTGGCGATATTTCCATCAAGTCTTGCCTTATTTAGAAATCTTTCAAAAAGTAAATTATATGGTATTGGGTCTACTTCAGTTATTCCAAGCAAATAACAAACCAAGCTTCCCGCTGAGCTACCTCTCGCACTTGAAGAATACCACCCTTGTCTTTTATAATAATTCATAAAATCGGCAACTATAAAAAAGTAATCTTCCATATTTGCACCACAAATTACATCTATTTCTGTATCTAATCTATTTTTATAAACTTCATTTTTTAAGTCAATTTTACGATAAGGTGCGTTTTCCATACATATATCATATAAACTTTTCATAAGTATCTCCATTTGATAAAATTTTATCACTATATTCATCAAGTAATTTTTGTCTATCATTCAAATATTTAATGTGAAGTCTACATAATGACCAAAGAACAAAATCAAATATCAGAAATATTGGCAACACAAAATGTTTTATAAATTCTCCTTTAATCCGCAAATTCTTCAATAATTATTCTTATTAAATTTTCAAATTCTGGATTTCTCCAAGCAACTTGAGCGTAATCTTTTGTATCCATTCCCTCTTTGTAGTGATAATAATTTTCATCTATATGTTTTTGGCAAGCTTTATGAGTCAAGAAAACATTTTGAAAATCATCTACAACAGCAGAATCTAATATTTCAAATTCAATGTCATTTCTATCTAATATATATTCCAAATTAAGCGATATATGCTGGAAATCAACTATGTTGTTTTCTATTTCTTCGCAAACTAATTTTGATTCTTCTTCTCCATACTCACACTCTATAAGCTCTTTTATTTCGTTCTTTAGTTCATTTATATCCTTATTTACATCCAGACAAACAGAATTATCATAATCACAATCATTTATTCTTAAATACTCTTTATCTCCACAACCATAAATAGCGGGTATTTCCTTTTTATTATTAATTTGAAAGAAAGTAACTTCTCTCTGCTGAAACCTTGTATCTTGATTCTTTAATTCATTTGCAAGTTCTTTCAAAAATTTAATATTTTCTTTATTTCTAAAATTATGTTTAGTCATTTTGACCTCCTATTATTTGTGAACAGGATTGATAAACACACAAACTAATAAAAAAATAACCCCATCTTCAAAGTCCACAAATTCCCTAAATAAAAAAGTGAAAAATCCAATTATTGTAGCTTGTAATATAAAAAATAATAAATCGTCTTTTTGCTTCATTATAATCCTCACATTTATTTTATTATTTTAACTTTACATTAAATTATTAATTTTGTCAAGGTACTTGGTATATATAAAAATAAAGCCTCAGAACGACAATATAATCGTCCTAAGGCTCTATAATCAATTTTTATTACATCATACTACATCAACATAGCCAAAGCATCATCGTTTGCTGTATCGTCATTATTTGGCGTCTGTGTTTGTGATGACATTCCACATTCATCTTCATAAGCTTTAATTAAAATTCTCTTTGCTTCATTATACACGCTTGAGTTATTGTCTTTTATGTATATAGACTTAGCTCCATTTACCCATTTTCCATCTTCCTTGTAAGAATTAGCCGGAATACCGATACTCATACCTTCATTCGATTCAAATAATTTAAAATTTTTAATTTCAATATATTCATCATCTTTTCCATCAAAATGAAATCTTATGTGACCTGTTCCTAAAAGTTTCGATTTAGCATTTCCTTTTTGATACCTAAAAAATTTACCTGCTGTTATTTTCATATTAATTCTCCTTTAATATATATTTTATTTCAGTAACTTCTTTTGGTTCACATTCAAAAACTTTTGCATATGTTTCACATCCCTCTTGTAGTTCTGTTTTTGGAACATCTGCTGTAAACATTATATATCTATCACTGAGTTTGTATATTGTCTCTCTTTCCAAAACCCATCTTCTGCCTCTGTCTATATCTTACTTTGGATTTCTTCAATATTTTCAAATTTAAAGTCACAAATAATATCATCTAAATCCGTTGCATATTTACTTCTTTGTAATTTTTCATTAATTGTTTTTAAAAGTTTTTTAAAATTCTTATCTGTAAATTTTTTCATAAATTTTCCTTCAATATAAATCTTCTATTATATTTTTCTTTTTTAAATCATATATTCTTTGAGTACTTAAATCAACACCCATTGGTACATTTCCAATGTCTCCATTTTTATTCTTTTCAATAATAACCTCAATAATATCTTTTTTTGCTTGTTTATTATACAAACTATCTCTATATAATGTTATTATTAAATCTAAATCTTGCTCAAGTGCAGAAGCTCCTCGAATATCATTCATTGTCATTCTTTTGTCTTCACGCATAACTAAATTTCTGTTGGGCTGAAGTATTACACAAATAACTATTTCTTCTGATTTCGCAAGTTGTTTAAGTGTTCTGGAGCAATTTTCTTTTTTTGCAACTTCGGAGTCACCATCAGTCATATTTATTTGATGAAATTGGTCAATAAATACAAAATCAAGCTTTTTTTTATAATTTTCCTTTTTTATAACTCCAACTATATCTTCAATGTTAAATATATCGTCAATGATCTTTATGTTTTCACACTTTGAAATTTTTTCAGCTGATTTCTTTATTTTTTCAACTTCATCTGGAGTCCATAAAACCTCTGAATCTTTTCCATTAAGACCAAATCTTATTTTATTTGCAGAAATTCCAGTCATACTTGAAATTCTTCTTGATATTATTTGTTCGGCTTTCATCTCGAGAGATATAAATAGTATATTTTTATCTTTTGGATAAGCATACATCAATTCATTAGCGAATAAGGTCTTTCCAGTTGAAGGTGGAGCTCCTATACCTACAAATTCAAATCCTTCAGTTGCAACAAAACTTAAACTTTCAAATGGAAACCTCGTTAACTCTCTTTTTTGATTTAACCATTTACTCACCACATCTTCCATAGAATATGTACTTGAATTTGAAAGATATGAATTAATTTCATTGCATTTTTTCAAAATATTATTTATTACGCCTCTTATACTTTCACCACAATTTACATTTGTGATTTCATGCTCAAGATGTTCCATAAGTTTACTTCTTACTTTTTCCTCCTGAATATTCGTTTGTAGAGCATGAGTGTTTTCTCTATAATCAATAATTCTCACTTCTTCTAATCTTCTCTTTTTATAATCTGGATAAGACTTCATTGATAAAAAGTCGTCAAAACTTATCGGCTTACTACTATTAAATCTCTTCATTATATCAAGAAATATTTTTTCATTAACTTCATCTTCAAAAAGATATTCGCCGAGTTTATATTCAACAATTAACTGCGGTTTATAAAATATGTTTCTTAATATCTGTAACTCTCTATCTGTTTCATCTGTTTTATTCATTTTTACATCCTATTTTTTGGAAATCAATCCTCAATAACCAAATTTCAATCATTTTTTAATGTAACTTTTATTCAAAATGTTACCCAATACATCAGACATATTAACCTTAACCGCATCTTTATGATATATTTTACCATCTTTCAACATAAATTTTAATGTTTTTCTCGTATAATTTAACGCATACGAGACCGAAGTTACTCTTGATGGTAACATTTTTATAACTGTCAATATGTCTTTATATTTAAACTTTGAAAGAAGATGTTTCTGAACAAAGGCATACATAGCCGTATATGGTCTTTTTTTGTCATGCGAAACATATTTTATGTTCTCGTAATCTTCAGTTCGATCAAGCTTAATTGCCTCACATATTCTTTTCATTTGTAAATTTCTATTTTCGCCTTTGTTCATAACATTCTCCTTATATTACACTATATTATATTAAAATATTCCCTTTTTAATAAGATATATTCCAGTGGAAATAATATCTGCCATATTTGGGCTTTTAACTTTCTTAATCGTTTCCTTGTTGACTTTTTCAGTAAGCCATTTAACATAATCTGACTCAATTTTATATGCTCCATTTCTGGATAAAAACTCTATGGCTTTACTTTTGAACTCATCTTTGGTTAATCCTTCAGATAAATCCATAGTAAACACTTCGTTTTCTGAAATTTCTGTCTTGTTCTCTTTTTCTATTATTTTTTCCTTTTTAGCTTCTGGCTTTACAACTTTAGTATTTTCTTTCTTTGGTTCTTCTTTTTTTATTTTTATTTTAGGTTGAACATTATTTGTCGACACTTCATCTTCAACTTTTTTTACATTCGTTGGAAATACTTTTTCTACATCTGGACACTGATAATAATATGTAACATTTTTACCGTTATCTTTTGTTGTTATTGAAGAAAAATCTACTCCATATTCACCTTTAACTTTTTTCTTGTCATCAAATACTTCAACAAGAGTAAGTTCTGGATGTTTTTTAAGGTCATATAAATATCTACCAATTCCCCACATAACTCCAGCTCTTTTTAATGAATCGGATATTCCACCTTTAAACGCCTCAACATCTGAAAAGTCAGCTCCATCCATTTTAGTAATCCACTCTTCCTTGTCGTTTCTAATGGAAATAGAATGAATCATACCACCAACTTCTTCTTCTTTATTATATTTTGTTACTTTAATAGAGTTAATCGAAAGTATTTCGTTTTTCCAATTATCAGAACCAAATACATCATCAAGTCTATTTTGCACTCCTCTGGAATCTACATAGCAGAGTAATCTAACCATTTTTCTGTTTCCCCAATTCATAATACCACCTTGAGGTCTAAACTGTAAATATTCCTTGCTAAATGGTTTTTTCAATTCCTGAATCTTTTCTTCAAATGTCATAAAATTATCTCCTCTATTTTAGTTTTCTTGGACAATCCAATTCAATAAATTCTAATATAATCTGATTTTTGTCTCCATACAACTTATTGCAATTTCCAGAATATATTATTGAGTCGTTGTCCATTATTCCTTCAAACTCATTTTTTACATCTCTTTGAACTTCATCCATAAAAAATTTCTCATAATTGTCTTTATCTGGAGTAACTATTCTTGGAATATATTTACCAAATCTTTCGATATATTCTTTTCCTTTCTTATTAAAAGTCTTTTTATCTTTCAAAAACCAACTATCTGGATATTTTTGAATAACATAAGTATTCATTATAGTTGGATTCTCGTCAATTCTTTTAATTTTATTTTTTATATATTCTGTAAATATATTTCTAAAAATCTGTTTAGAGCCAGACCTATCTTGCGTAAAAGTTCCAAATTTTGTAACTCTCGGTCTTTCCTTTACAAATCTATTCAATGCGAAGCTTTTGCCTTTATTCTTTCCTTTTTGGTATGTTCCCTTACTTTGTAAATCTATATCAACTTCTATTTTGAAAGAATTTTTTATACTTTTCATATGTGTCTGATAAAACAAGTTATATTCAAAATTTAAACCTTTGTCTTTTGTGTTTATAACCCTAACATCAGATGCTTTAATCATTTATTACTCCAGATGTCAATATTCTATATCCGTGTCGGATATTTTGTAAAGTAAATTCTTTATCGTTCTTATAAAAACATATTTTTCCACTTTTGTCAAGTTTTATTTTTCTCATACAATTTTCTTCTTCAATATATCCGGTTATATTGGCAGTTTCATAATTTTCAAAATCAATTATACTCTGGTAACTGTCAAAATTTTCAGACTTACCCTTAATTTCAATTTCTTTAATATATTTGTCTTTAATTTTTTTTACTTTAACTGACTCGATATTACTTAATATATCTTTTACATTCTGAAATTGTTTTTCGCTGACTTTTTCAGATTCAATTAATACATTTTGGGTTTCAGCATATTTAATGAACTCTTTTATAGCGTGTTCATCTGAATCGTAGAATGCCACAAAATCTTCAAAGAATACTATATTTGCCTGTACTATTTTCTTGTATTCTTTTTCAACATTTACATCAACATCTTTGTCAAATTCTTCAATTTTAAAAGATTTAAGACAATTAAATGTCATTTTAATACAATCTTCATTTTTGCCACTTATCTTCAAATAATACCCATCTTCATTTCTTTTCAATATTTCTGTAAAGTGTGAATCGCAATCATCAAAATCTCCAAAATAATACTTAACATTGGTGTTTTTCTCCAAAGCAATTACATCTGTAAATTCATTATTCATATATTCTCCTTTAATTTTAATCTGGTATCCCATTTGTAACTTTAAAATTCAATTCGTCTATTTCCTCTTTTAGGCTTTCATTTTCATCTTCAAGTTTTTCTATTTTTTCTTCAAGTTCCGCAATATCCGAATATTTTTCATTCAAAATTATTTTTGTACCAATGTAATGGTCAATTTTATCAAATTCTAAATCATAATTAGATTTTTTGGTTCTTAATTCAATTTTAATATCTTCTTTTCCTTCAAATATTCCCTCAATTATTGTGTCTATGTTCATAATTCCTCCATTTTAAAAATCTCTTATTTTTATTTTTGCCTTGTTTAATTTCTAAGTATATCATTCTCATCCTCTTTATTTGAACCAGAAGTCAATTTCTCCAGTAAATTCTGGCAATCTTATTTTTGAAGTATCAAATTCTTGATTAACACTATCTGCAATTTTATGCGTGTTCATTATAGAATTAACTATATCACCTTTTTCAAGATATGTCAACTTACCAAGTACCTCTCCTGTTGTATGTAAGTGAAAATCATTTGTTTTGAAATAATCCATTTCACTTACCTTCTTTTTCATACTGGAAGCCATCATATAACGCTGTCCTATTGCATCAGACTCTTTTTTATAGTGGCTATCCGAAGTAACAACTAAAGGTATATTATATTTTTTACTCATATCTGACAAGAACATATTATAAGAAACTTGGTCATCTTCTGTAAATGTTTGAATTTCCAGATAAAAATTTTCTTTCAAATATTTTTTAAATAACTTTATTAACTCCTCCTTGTTGTCAACTCTGTTTATTGGCGAATTTAAACATCCAGATAAAACATAAGTGTCCTTAAGTCTTAATATATCTCTAATTTGAAACTTTACGGTAACCCTACCTTTTCCATAATATTCTTTATAAACATATTTATTATTGAGTTTAAATAAATTAACAAGAGCTTCATATGTTTTAGGTATAAATGTCATATGATAGCTTTTTATTCGTTTTTCTTTTATTTTTGCTTTACCTGTTTTTTTATCTTGACATTCAATGTATTCCAATGGAGCTAATACATAAGCTTCAAATCCAACTATAGGTTTTATATCATTCTTTTTGCATTCTTTTATAAACTTTAACCATCCTTCAAATTTCCCATGCTGAGTGATACATAGAGATTTAAGCTTGTTTTCTTTGCAGAATGAAATCATATCTTCATATTTTAGCATCCCATCGAGCTTATCAAAACTTGAGTGATTGTGCAATGGTATTGGTGCTAATGGTAAATTATTCATTATTATCCTCATATTTCATATCTTTTATTAAATTTTATTTTTTGTACATTTAAAAAATATTCTTTTCCACCTCTACTATGACGGACTTTTTCTCCATTTATTAACTTTAAGTACTCAAATTCATTCATTTTGTTATAAAAAATATTTCTTATTTGTTTTATTGTTGGAAAATCTTCAAATATTGCAATGTTATTATCGAGCAACTCCCAAGAGTTTTCATTTTCTTTTACTAAATACACAGCTTTCTCCTATTTATTAAACCATAATACCCCTCATATTGTGAATTTGAATAAATTCATTTTTTTCTGAGCAGGCGGTACTCGTTCAAACCCTTTTGCCGGTGTCATAGCACAAGCTCTATCATAGCACTGACACGCTATCATTGAACCTACAACTATAACATCCAATGATAATGATGACAAAAACTCTATACCGTCTTCTGTTGGCTTAAAAACGGTTTTAACATATGTTACTGATTCGTTTTGTATTACTTCTTCAACCGGTGTTGCGTTCAGGATAAACCCCGATGGTTCAACCTGATATTCTTCTCCTGTTTTTTCCGATAGGAAATTGATAGGATGCGGTGTAGTGTTAACCATTTTTAAACCCTCGATTGTTGTGATATTAATGTTTCTCATATATTGCCTCCTTTAAATTTTTATCTTTTCTATACTTATATCATAACAGAACCAGTGACCTCAGACAAATATTATTTTAGGATATATTAAATCCTTCTAAATCTATGATGATATTGATATTTTCCATGTTTTATTTCTCCTTATATTAATGCAAATTCATTAACAGCTTTTTTCATTCCATTTTTTGACAAATTTGCATATCTTGTTGTGGTTTGTAAGCTTGAATGTGACATCATTTTTTGAACAAAATTTATATTTGCTCCAGCTTCAAGTGAATGAGTCCCAAAACAATGTCTCAGTGTATGCGGATGCAGTCCAACTTTTTTACATACTTTGAAAAAATTCTGTCTTGACATTCTTTCATTTCTGTTATTTGAAAAAAGATAATCAGTTTTACTTTTTGAGTTTGAATTTATAAATGCTCGGATTTTATTGACCATATTAACAGAAATTGGTAAAGTTTCCATCTTATTTCTTTTTCTGATAACATTAACAGAGCCATCTTCAAAATTAATATCGGATACTTTTATATCTAATGCTTCAGATACTCTGAAACCCACTGAATATATAAATTCAAACATCATTTTATGTTTATTATTATCTATATTTGAAATTATCTTTATTAATTCTTCTCTTTCTGGAATTTCTTCCTCAAAATTGTTGTAAACTTTCTTCATAGGTAAATTTTCCATAAAATTACTCATGTTAAAATATTTTGAAAAGAACTTATTAATACATTTTAAAGCAAATAATTTCTGATTATATGTAGAAGCTTTATCTTTATAAAAAGTTAATAACTTTTTGAAATTATCCTCTGATATATCACCTAAGTTAATAAGTTGCTTAAGAACAATAGAATAACTTTCTATTGTCTTTTGACTTAAACCATTGTCGATAGACAAAAATGTCTCAAATGAGCTAAAATCAATCTTATCTGCTTTAATTATATTCATATTGTAACCTCCATTTTTAATTTATATTATATATAATAACATAACCGAACACCATTGTCAATTTATTGTTATGGGATATATTAAATACTCTTTTATATCTTCATCAGTGTTTGGGTTTTCCCATTTTAACCCAAATTTATTATATCCTTTAGCTCTATTTTCAACAAAACCTATTGCATCCTCAATGTTAGAATAGCCACCTTTTGATATTGCAAACATTCCGTCCCTATAATTTACACCTACAATATAAACATGTTCCTTCATCTTGACCTCCATTTTATTATTTTGAAAATTATTTTTATTGGAGTTGAATTAAAACTTAAGTTATACACTCTATCACCAACCCAAAATAAAACATCTTTACCTAACATAATATATATTTTATACAAAATTTTTGCAAGTTTTCTTTTTATTGTACCGGATTCCTTGTTAAAAAATAATTCATACACTACATTTTGAGAGTTTTGTTCTATATTGTAGCATTTGTTGCCCCAGTCACAATAAAATATTTCATTTTTACACTTAATGTTGAATTTTTTAAATATTAACTTGATAAAAATAATATTGTTTTTACTTACGGGATTCCAGCCAGAATATAAATCTTTTATAATTTTAGGGACATATAAGTATTTTAATTCTTTATTTGTCGTATTAATTAGCATTTTTGTTTCTGACCAAAACCCCAAAAAATTTGAAGACATGGAAGAATATGGTCTATATCTTTTCAGATTAAGGTCTCTTATTAATTTTATACTTAAATTGTAATAACCACCCCAACCTATAAATAATATTTCATGGAATTTACTTTTGTAAATAATTTTTAAATATTGATAATATATATTTCCGTAGCATCCAGACCTCTCTTGTATAACTTTTGAATATTTTTCTTTTTCTTCAAAATATAAAGATGTTTTATGTACATTTAACTTTAATCCAAATTTTCTTAAATTTCTGCTCCTTGTACACTCTCCATCTATAATTAATATGTTTACCCATTCCGATGATGCCATATTTCCTCCAATCAATCTAATACAAATAATTTCTCAGTTGCTTTCTTTGAACCAGTATCTTTTGTTAAACTTGAGACCATTTCTTTTTGCCATACGCATTTAAAATCTTCTGGTGCATTATATTCAGAAACAAATATATGATGACCACTTAATCTCATTACTCTGCACCAATTCCAGAATTTTTCATGGTCAAATTTATTTTTATAACTTGTTGTATTTTGATAGGGTGGGTCACAATATATTAAGCAATTACTCGGATAATTAAAATCATAATAGTTTAAATTTAAAAATTTTACATTTTGAAGATAGATAGATTGCTTTATTGCACTTTCTTTGCTTCTTCTTGTTTGTGTTTTCATGTTTTCTATACAACCTTTTGCATCACTTACATCTCTTCTGTATCCTCCAAAAAATTTTCCACCAAAAGACATTGAAAAACGCAACAAATCCAGTGATTCCATCAACTCTTTTGAAACTTTTGTAAGCATTGTACATATCTTCCGTTATTATGTGTGGTATAGATTTCACATCATCTCTTATAAATTTTAATGCTTCGATTACATAAGAATTAATGTCCAATCCTATTCTTTTATATTTTGACGGAACTTTATCAATCATGTTTCCACCACCAACAAATGGTTCAATCCAAATTTCCAAGCTATTTCTCTCCATATATTCGAGCATTATTGGTAAAATATGTTTCGCTATTCTATTTTTACTGCCCATATATTTCATAATTTCACCTCTTTTCCAGAATACAAAATCCATGTTATATCCGAAATGTTTTTGTATTCATATATAGAGTCAATCATATTTGATATTAGCTTTACAATATAATCGTTACCTTCTATCTTTTCAATTATATAATCTTCAGATTTTCCAATTCTTAATTTCATCGCCTCTCCAGATTTTATTCTTTCCGTTAATTTTTTTATCTTATCTTTTGTGAATTTGTTCATTTATTTTCCTCCACATATTTGTTATTGAAATAATCAAGAACCGAATATGTTATAATATTATAAAATATAACAAAACTAAAAAGAAATGTCAAAAACAAATATTCTTTTGTATCTATATCGGATAACAAAAAGCATAAAAGCAATGATATATTAGATAAAATTTGACGATAAAACATCATATTATTCACCTCTCGTTTTATTATATTCTTTAAATTCTTTTTCTGCTCTTGCACCAACATATATACAAGAAAAACCTATAAAACCAACAAATAACATTATCAATATAACAATTAATTTAATCATTTCTTCTCCTTAATTTTAATATTTTAATCCAATTTCAGTCAAACATCTTCCCCTTGAAGTTGAATCTATTAATCCAAGAGATGACATTGGTAATTCTATTTCACTTTCAAATACTTTTTGTCTATTAAATCCCATAGCTATAGATAGTCTTTTAATTGACATTGGTTTGTTTTCGTTTCTTTTAAAAAACTCAATAACACCTAAGTGTTTTTTATTTAATCCGTTTTCGTCAAGTCCTATTTCTTCAAAATAAGAATTAACTAAATCTATTGACAAACATTCATCTTCCAGTATAGCTATTTCTTCTATACTTTTTAAGTGACCTATTGCAATTCTTGGAATTCCAAATGACCTTTTTGCAATTTCAATACCGATTTTTATTTGCTCGGATTTTTTCATTTCTATTATAGCTCTACTTTCTATTATTTTGCCCATTTCTTCATGAGTATAATCATCTATTTCAATTTTAGCTTTGAATCTTGACGAAAAGGATGGTTCAAATTTTTCAATGTCAGTTGTTGCACCGATTATGCAAATTTCTGGAAGCTCTATGATTTGATTATATCTTAAATATGTATTATCCTCCATTAATCTGTAAATATGATTTGCCAGTATTTTTTTATCTAAACATTGGCATTCTTCAAAAAATAAAATCGTCTTATCATTTATTTTTTCCATTAATTCAAAGAAGTCTTTATCTTCTTTCAGTTGGTCTGCTGGTACTTCTATAAAATTAATACCCATTTTTGAAACAAATATCTTAACAAGCATTGTTTTACCCATACCGCCTTTAGCTGAAAGTATAAAATGTTCTGGCATTATATTTTTTTCAAGAAATAATCTCGTTTTTCTGTTTAATACCTTTTTAGCATAACCTCCACCAATAAAATCATTCCAATCTAAATCAAAACTTGGTATATAACTTATTTTTTCTTCTTCCTCTTCATTATCTTCAATTTCTTGTATTTCAATAATCTCTTTTTTATCAAAGCTACCACTTAATAATTTTATATTAATTATGATAGTTATTATTAAAAATATATATGCAATCATGACTCCTCCTATGCTGGAATAATATCTAACAAATTTAAGTATAAATCATCTTTTTCTTTTGCATCTTTTATTCTTGTAGGATTTTCATGTTTGGTTATTATTGTTGTGCCACAATCCTCAAAACTGTCAACACGAATAATATAATTTGTATCACTATTTTTTGAAATTTTATTGACTATTTTTATATATTTTGAATAATCGTCAGTTGCATATTTTCTGTTGTTTATAGCGTCCTCTATGGTATAGTTTCGGTATGGTTTATTTATTAACATATTCAATATCTCCTTTTATTTTATAGTTTTCTATTTGACTTATTCCCCAAGTGTTAATACTTATTTTTCTCAAATAATATATTTTTGTATATAACATATTTGTGTCTAAATTTCTTGTAGTGTACCTAACTTGATAATGTTCATCATCTATTTTGAAAATATTTCTATTATAAAAATATGATATAGTTGAATCATCATTAATTATATATGAATTATTTTTAGGTATTACTTTTTCAATAGAATTTACTACAGAATTCTCTTTGAGTTCAACGGTTGAACTCAAAATATCGCTTTCACAACCAGTTAATAAAAACAAAATAACTACCAAAAGCGTTATTAATAATATTTTATTTTTAATATAGAGAATATTTTCATTTATATTTACAAATTTATTAATATTTTTTTGTGTATTGTCTAAAACAATTCGTTCCGGAAAATAGGATGAATCCTTATTTGATGTGAAATTCCATATATTTGCATTTATAGAACTCCATTCTTTTAAATTATGTTTTTGAATTAACTCTTTTTCATTTACTAAAACCCAATCATAATAAAAATTATCAACTATAACCGAATATTTTTCTTTTTCTTCTAAATAATCATATATAAAATCAATATATTTATGTAAATTTTTATCTGTATTTTTTGTTAGCGAGTATATATTAATATATTCAATTTCTTCATTGTTTTCATAAAAATCTGGAGTTTCTCTTTTTTCAAATTTCAAATAAATATCGTTTGAATTTAAAATTTTATATAATTCTGATATTATTCTTTTTTTCATTTTCACCTCCTATTGTATATCTTTTCTTTTTTTGTGTCTTAATTTTTTTTGTTCTTTTAACACAAAATCCAGAGATTCAATTTCGTTAAATTCTCCGGTATTCATATTAAAGTATCCAATATTTTCATATCTTTCATACTTTAAGCAAAAGATATTAAAAATATAAATGCTCGGATATTTTTTGAAGTAATTATAGGCACTTTCAAAAGTAAAGAATTTAAAAAATGGGTTTGAAGCCACCATAAATATTTCATCTGGATTATATCCAAGCTTTCTTATTTTTTCTTCAAATATTTTATTCATATTTTCTCCTTATGCACATTTCTTAAATTTATATTATTTATATCTTGTGTTATAACCATCCGATAATAATTTATTTTTTACTTCTCCCGTTATGTATCCTTTTTTTATTTCTCTTATATCGTCCGATATTAAAGCTGTTCTCTGAGATATACCAAATAATATTTTATATTGTTTAACAGTCAGATTATGCGATTGCCATATATGTGCAGAAAGACTTCTAAAAGACTTTCCGCATATATGACATACAAGTTTACCCTCAGAGTCTTTAATAACCTTAGAATAGTCTTTATGGCTCTTAATCAATTCATCTATATTAAACTTAAATACATTCAATTTGATGTCTGTTGGTATTGATGATGCTTTTAATCTTGTTTTCATAATATGTTCTCCTTTAATAAAAAGGTTTAAAATTCTACTATACTATAAAAATATAGAAAATTTTATGGATATTTAAAATATATAGATATATCCATAATTTTTTAATAATTCATTTTTAAATCTCCCTATAGGGATTTTTAAAATTTTCCTATAGAGAGATTGTAAAAAATGTATAAACTTTTGAGTTTATACGAGTAAACACTCATTTAACTCTTTTTAAAAGTTACAGTACCATCTTTCTTTAATACATATTCAAAATCTTCTCCACATGAACATTTATATTCTACGACACCCCAGCCAAGAAAACCATCAGTTGGAAACCATCTTGTTGAATGTCTCAATAACTGAGCAAACTTATAAGAAGGGTCATCGCCCCTTTCTTTAGCAAACTCTTCATTGAACTTAGTTAACCACTCAATCATTCCTTCTGGATAACCATCGTAATGCTTATAAACTTTTGCTACTTTGAAACCTTCGATTTTAATGATTGCTCTTGTTGACATATGTACCTCCTTTTTATTTATAATATATTACACTTTCATTATTTCGTACTCAATGTATCATTT
>Ga0265293_10002012_pt1 | contig 42492 bp, 37 predicted proteins | sample Munlanlewell138R_FD_192505 | JGI IMG/M metagenome (GOLD analysis project Ga0265293, IMG submission 192505) | Leachate microbial communities from a municipal landfill in Southern Ontario, Canada - Leachate well 138R | ecosystem: Engineered > Solid waste > Landfill > Unclassified | place: Canada...
ACTCGCCCTCGGGCAGGTCCCGCAAGGTCTCAAGCTGCCGAAAGATGCCCGAGACGGCGGGGGAGAGGGGCGGGGGCCAGTACAGAAGTTTGTCCTGTTCGTGCAGCCGCTCGAACAGGTGGGCGGGTTCCTCAAACAGAATGGAGCGGTCAAAAGAAAGGAGATGCGCCTCAAAATCCCGCTCCCCGTCGGGTGTGAAAGGGCAGCGGGGCGCGGCCGCCAGCAGCAGTGTCCCCGCCCGCACGGTGTGCGCCGAGCTACCTGCCATCACCTGTCCTTCCCCCTGCGTGAGGTAGAGCAAGTGATAGGCACCCCCCCCCGTTCCCCCCTCCTTGGGGGGGCTATTCCTCGAGGAAAATTCGTACTCCTGGGAGTTCCTCAAGGCGTGCTCATAATAAAATAAAGGAAATTGCAGGATGCACTCATTCGTACTCATCTTTTATTGTTTCTCTTTTTTTTGACGCTCGGCATTTTATTCATTTTTGACGCTCGGCAATTTTTCACTTTTTCTCTCGGCTGAAAATTCCGTTTTTTTACTTTTGGCGGCGTGTATGGGTAAACCATCCTTATCTTAACACATCAGGGCAACTTTTGCAATAGGTATTGTCTCAGACTCGTGTTATAATGTTTCTATCAGGAAGGCGCAGGCACATCCGAGTAGTGTTCGGGATGGCACAGGCACATCCGAGTAGTGTTCGGGATGGCACAGGCACATCCGAGTAGTGTTCGGGATGGCGCACAGGCACATCCGAGAAGTGTTCGGGATGGCACGGGCACATCCGAGTAGTGTTCGGGATGGCACAGGCACATCCGAGAAGCGTTCGGGATGGCGCACAGGCACATCCGAGAAGCGTTCGGGATAGCACAGGCACATCCGAGCAGCATGATCCAAGGGGGAGCATATGGCGGTCTTTTTTCTTTCGGCGTTTGCGGACGAGGCAGGCAGCTCGCTTTCGGCACAGATAGCGGCACTGGAGCGCAACCAAATCGGCTCTGTTGAGCTGCGGAACATTGATGGGCAAAGCGTGTCCTACATGACCCCGAGTAAGCTCGGAGAGGTCAAGCGCGCCTTGCAGGCGCATGATATTTCGGTGTATTCGTTGGGTTCGCCCATCGGCAAATACCCTATTGACCAGCCCTTTGAACCGCACCTGCGGCAGTTTCGCATGGCGCTGCGCGCCGCGATGCTGCTGGGTGCGCGGTATATACGCATCTTCAGCTTTTATGTGCCGCAGGACCGGCTGGACGAGTACCGGCCGGAGGTCATCCGCCGGTTGCAGGTGATGTTGCAGGAGGCGAGCAGCGTGAGGGTGACCCTCTGCCACGAAAACGAGACCGGTATCTACGGGCAGATGCCCGACCGGGTGGCGGATCTGCTGGCGGCGCTGCCCGAACTGCGCGCGATTTTCGACCCTGCCAACTACCGTATGAATGACGCCGACTCCGACCAGGGGCTGGCGGTTTCCCTGCCCTCTTTCGCCTACATGCACGTGAAAGACGCCATTTTCAAGGAGCAGCTCGTTGTCCCCGCCGGTGAGGGGGAGGGCAATGTCCGCGCGGCGCTGCAAGCCATTCATACCAATTGCCAAAGAGAGGTCTGCCTGACGCTGGAGCCCCACCTGCGGATGTTCGATGCCTACCGGCACATTGACACGCATGATCTCAAAAGCAAGTATACCTTTGAAAATAACGACCAGTCCTTTGACTGCGCCGCGGCGGCGCTGAAAAAAATCCTTTTGGAACTGGGCTTTCACCAAACACCAAACAACAGGTGGGTATCCTCCGTATGAAACAAATCAAGCGCTGTGCAGTCATTGGCTGCGGCAGCATCGCCCCCCTGCACTGCCAAGGCATCCTGGACGCCCAAAGGGAGCTGGTGGCTCTGTGCGATATTCGGCCGAAAAACGCCGAAAAGCTGGGGCAGAAGTTTGCGCCCGAGGCTACCCTCTATACCGACTACCGGCAAGTGCTGGCCGACCCTGCCATTGACGCGGTGCATATCTGCACCCCCCACTACCTGCATGCAGAAATGGCAATTTCGGCTTTGGCGGCCGGCAAGCATGTGTTTTTGGAAAAGCCGCTGGCTGTCTCCGAAGAGGAAATGGCGCTGATCCGGCAGGCGGAATCGACCAGTGCGGGCAGGCTGTGCGTCTGCTTTCAAAACCGCTTCAATGACGGCACCCTCGCGATGGCCGAGCTGCTGGACCAGCACGGCGGCGCGGCCTATGCCCGCGCCATGCTGACCTGGCGGCGCACCGCCGAGTACTACCAGACCTCCCCCTGGCGCGGCAGGATGGCGACGGAGGGGGGCGGGGTGATGATCAACCAGGCCATTCACTCGCTGGACCTGCTGCTGCAACTGTGCGGCAGGCCTGTCGGTGTCTCCGCCACCACCGCCAACCACGCCCTGCGCGGGGTAGTCACCGTGGAGGATACCTGCGAGGCGCGCATCACCTTTGAGGAGGGTGCGGTCGGGCTGTTTTATGCCACCACCTCCTACCTCACCGACGCCCCCTTGTTTTTAGAGCTGGTCTGCCGGGACGGCACGGTGCTGACCCTGCTGGGGGAGCGGTTGCAGTGCAACGGCGAGGCGGTCCCGGTCGCCGACACCGCCACTTCCCAAAAGATCGGAAAAGCCTGCTGGGGCAACGGTCACGGCAGACTCATCTCCCTGTTTTATGACGCGGTGGAACATGAGTTGCCCATGCCGGTGTCCGCCGCCTCCGCCGCCGAGGCGGTCTCGGTGCTACTGGCCTGTTACCGTTCGGAGGGGCAGGAGATTTTACTCAAATAACAAAAGGGTCTGCCCCGCGGGGCAGACCCTTTTGTTTGACGGTCGGCTGTTCTGCTCTGCCGGGGGCTACCGGGTGGGACGGTCCGGCGCCTGCCTTTGTTCCCGCGGCAGTGCCCTGTGGGCGGTGCCGCGGTCTTTTTTTGACGGTCGGCTGTTCTGCTCTGCCGGTGGCTACCGGACGGGACGCTCCGGGCGGTGCCGCGGTCTTTTATGTCAGGACCGAGAGCAGGGACTTGATGAATTGCCTGCCAAACTGCCGGAGGGTGTCCGGCGTGTAGGGGGTGTCCGTGTCGCCGAAGTAGGGAATCTCCACGGTCCCTGCCAGACGGGCGCCCTTTTGGAGGAAAAAATCTTTGCTGAGGCCCCGAATGGTGGTGTTCCAGGAGGTGCCGAAGGCCACATTGTTTCGGGCGTGGTAGCGGATGGAATCACCCGCGGTGGCGGCCTCCAGCGCGGCGGTAAAGGCCTCCAGGCGCGACGCGTGGGGCTGCGGCGGCAGGGCGAAAAAGACGGTGTCATTGCCCCCGCCCCAGCGCCACGGGGAGTGGAGGTCGAATCCCGCCAGATAGCTTTTGTCCGCCGAGTAGGCATACAGCGCCCGAACCGAGCGGTAGAGGGGCTGCTCGGTGAAATCCCGGTTGTGGTCGTGCGGGGACCGCCCCTTGCCCTGGTCTCCCTCCTCAACGCCGTCAATATCCATGAAGGGGAAGAAGTGGCAACTGACCGCTTGGCATGCCGCCGCACAGTCGCTTACGTACTCCATAATCCCTTCCAACACATAGGACGCGGTGCTCTCACAGGCGTGGCAGCGGGCGGTGAAGATGAGTTGCCGCTCGCCGCTGCCGATGGTGTAGACGAAAAGGTCCCTGCCCTTCTCGCTTTGTCCGAGGTGCCTCTTTTGAAAGCGGCCGGTCGGCAGGGCTGCCCAAAACCGCTCGAAGTTTTCGGTGCGGTAACCGGGGGCGAAGGCAAAGTAGACACTCTCGCCCGCCCGGAAGGTGTAGGTAAAGCTCCGATGGTCCACCCAGGTGTGTGCCGTATCGTAATACCAGTCAAGGTTGTTGCGGCTCATGCAGACGCCAAAGCGGGAAATGACCTCGCCGTCCTCAAAGACAAAGCGGACCCGGCACTCCTGCGCCGCCCGGGCGCGAAAGTTGAAGTAAAACCACCACTGGGTAGAGTCCCGGCGTTCGGTCCTGAGGGTGTAGCAGTCTCCCTTGACACCGCAAAGCTCTATGTTGCCGCCGGGGTGGTCCTTGGTAATCGTGAGGCTCATCGCAACCCTCCTTTTATGGGATGACGTCAATCGAATAGAGGCGGATACACTCGCCGCCGCCGTGGGTGGCAAGTCCCCGGAAGCTGATACCTTCTATCTTTCGGTCTACTTGAATGGTGGTCAGCCTTTGGTGGTTGCGGAAGGTTTGGGGCGGCTGCCAAACGCCGTTTTCCTTGAGGCTGATCTCATACCGGCTGACCAGTACGGGCGGGAGATAAAGGTCACGCTCGGCCGTGGTGAACATGTGCCTGGCAGGGTATTGCCGCAGGTTGTAGTCGGGATAGCTATCCCGCTGGATGTCGTTGTCAAAGACCAGGCGCACCTTGGCGCAAAAGGTGGGCTCGAACTCGAAAGCGGCCGTCTCGCCTGCCCGGAAGAGCAGGACGCTGTCCCCCTCGTCGGTCTTGCGCTCGATGCCCTGCAGCAGGTGGCGGTAGTTTTGCGGGGTGAGGTTGTGGCGGCTTTGTCTCATGGTGTCGGACAGGCGGCGGGGGGTGTGGAGCAGGTAGCAGTCGTCGTCCCGCAACGCCTGCTGTAGCTCCGCTATGTGCGACAGCACGCCGTGGGGGGAACACCCGTACCTCCCCGCGAGCACCGCCGCGTTGCCCACCGCCTGCCCGAGGAGGGCGCAGGTCGCCATCACCCGCGTGGAGGACAGCGCCATATGGGTGACGCTGATGTTCCTGCCGGCAAAAAACAGGTTCTCCATGTTCTCCGAGTACAGGACCCGGTAGGGGATGGGATAGGGCCCGGGGACCGGGTAATGAACGTTGGGCGGGGCGGTGGTGTCCATACCGGCGGGGTCGTGGTCGTCCATGGTCCAGCCGCCGTAAGCCACCTCGTCCTCAAAGGGGCGGGCGCACTCTATGTCCTGCTGGGTGAGGGTATACTTGCCCTTGTAGCGGCGGCTTTCCCGCTTGCCGCCCAGTTGCCCGACAAACTCGAGCTCCCAGTGCCGGCTATCATACACGCCGCTGTTTTTGACGAAATCCCAGACCCCGTAGGCGGCGGGACGCAGCTCTGCCGTGATTGCCTCGGCGTCCCGGAGGGTATCCCGCTCCCCGCCCTTCTCGATCCACCAGAAGTTGTTGGCCATGAAGCCCCGGGGGTCGGTCGTGTTCATGCGGTGCGGAAAATCCGTGCTGCGAAATGTCTGTGCGAAGGGGAGCGGACGGTACGGGACCTCCCGCGCGGTTTCTCTCCCCTGTATCAGGCAGGACATGCCCATGGTCTTGTCGTCGGGCAGCGGCGGGGCGTGTGACTCGCCGAACTCCTCCCTGCCCTCCCTGCCCCTGCGGTAGGCGGCGGGGGTGAACTCCGAGAGCACCGAGTCCCCCGAGCAATCGGCGAAATAGTCCGCCTGAATTTCATACTCTGTATAGGTGGTGAGCTGCCACGCCCGAATGCACAGGATGCGCCGGTCCCGGTACTCGGCACCGTGGCAGGTGGTATTGAGCAGGAGCGTGAGGTTTGGCTCACGGCTCGCCAAGTGATATAAAATCCCGTCCCAGACCGGATAGGTCATGGTCGGGTTGTAGTAGATGTTGTCCATGGCAAGCTCCTCAACGATGCCGCCCTCCCGGAAGAGGGGGAACGCCGCCGAGGCGCCGCGCACCCACATCCGGATCTCGCCGGAGGCGTTGCCGCCCGGCACCGGGCGGTCGTGTACCAGCACCACCCGAAGCCCGCCCCGAGCGGCAGAGACCGCGGCGCACAGGCCGCTCAGCCCCCCGCCGATGACACAAAGCTCTGTTTTGATCTGCTTGGTTTTCATATGACTCTTGCCTCCTGCGTGTGCCTGCGCTGACAACAAACGAAAGGGGTGCGCGGGTATGGAATGCCCAAGCAAAGTGTAGCATCATTTGCCCTCTTTGTCAATGGAGGGAGGAAGTGTTTGGGGTGGGGGCCCACCGCCGCTTGACGGCGTGGCCCTTGCTTTCCGGGTGGGTGAAGGAAACTCGGCGGGAGGCCGCGGGTTTTTGTTTTTTTTTGCTTGACAAACGCCGTGCGGTATGCTATAGTAGAGGCAATGAGGTGTATACGGTTTGAAAGGATCCAACATGGACGACGGGGATAGTAGTCATACTACCTATTTTCAGCGGTTCTTTTCGCTTTCCAACGAGTAGGCATATCCTGCATTTTTGAAAGAAGTGCGGGCTATGCTTTTTTGCGTTGTAAAGACTATACATACTTAAATACGTAATGTTTGAGAAAAGGAATTTCAAACAGCAGTTTTCTTGGAGGAACTATCGTGGACCCGTTATTATGGCCCCTACTGTTGCAGTTGATGCTCATTTTTTTGAATGCCATTTTTGCTTGCGCTGAAATTGCAGTCATCTCGATGAATGACAACAAAATCGCTAAAATGGTGACCCAGGGAGAGAAGCGGGCGGTTCGCCTGTCAAAGCTCACCGACCAACCGGCACGGTTTTTGGCAACGATTCAAGTGGCTATTACATTAGCAGGCTTTTTGGGCAGTGCCTATGCTGCCGACCATTTTTCAGGGAATTTGGTGGCTTTGTTCGCCAAGATCGGCATTCGCCTGCCAAACGGCCTGGCCGTGCTCTTGATCACCCTGGTGCTCTCCTACTTCATGCTGGTGTTCGGCGAGCTGGTGCCCAAGCGGGTCGCCATGAAAAATGCCGACAAACTGGCACTCGGCCTCTCGGGCATACTCGCCCTGTTGGCCGCCGTGTTTTCCCCCATTGTCTGGCTCCTCACCGTCTCCACCAACGGGATTTTGCGCCTGCTGGGCATCGACCCTCATGCCGAGGATGAGACGTTCAGCGAGGAGGAAATCCGCATGATGGTGGATGTGGGGAGCGAAAAAGGGGTCATTGACGCCAACGAGAAGTACCTCATTCAGAATGTGTTTGAGTTTGATGATCTGACGGTGGCTGATTTTGTCACCCACCGAACCGATATTTCCCTCTTGTGGATGGATGAAAGCCTGGAAGAATGGGACAAAACCATCCATGAAAGCCGCCACTCGCTCTACCCCGTCTGCGACGAGACGGTGGATCATGTCGTGGGCATTCTCAATGCCAAAGACTACTTCCGGATGCCCGAAAAGACCAAGGCAGAGGTCATTGCCCAGTGCATCAAACCTGCCTACTTTGTCCCCGAGACCATTCGGGCGGACGTGTTGTTCCGTCAGATGCAGCAGACCAAAAACCACTTTGCGGTGGTGCTGGATGAGTACGGCGGGGTATCGGGCATTGTCACCATGAGCGACCTTTTGGAGCAGCTCGTGGGCGACCTGGAAGATGACAGCTCGGACGAACAGGAGCCCCCCGAGATCGAGCGCATTGACTCGCAAACCTGGAAGATCCGTGGCTCGGCGCTGCTGGAGGATGTCAAGGAGCAGTTGCAGGCAGAGCTGCCGACCGAGGAATACGATACCTTTGGCGGGATGGTGTTCGGCGCCTACGGCTCTGTCCCAGAGGAGGGCACGACCTTTGAAATTGATATCGGAGAGCTGCATGTCAAGGTGCTGGAGATCAAGGATCACCGCATTGTCAAAACCCTGGTCTGCCGGCTGAGTCCGGAGCCGACAGAGGAAGAAAAGAACGCCGGAGCGCTTGAGTCAACGAGTCAGTGACGGCGCCGCCCGATAGAGGAGCCTCACCATCCCTTGCGCCACCGAAACACATCCCGCTTGTCATTTTGACAGGCGGGATGTTTGCGTGGTGTGGCTGTTGCTTTTATACCACCTTGCGCACCCCGTAGCGCACGGCCAGGAGCATATAGTTCTGGGCGAAGGGTTTCATGATTTGCCAGTAGCCTACCCCGAGCAGCTGAAATTCGTCGGCGAGGTTCATCTTTGCCTCAATACTGCGGATGTCCTCAAACCAGACCACATGACGGGCTCCGCCCGAGGAATAGTTGAAGTAGGGGGACATAGCGACGGGATCAAACCGGATCTCTGCCCTGTTCTGCGCCGCCAGCACCACTGCCTCCTGGTTGCCGATGCCGAGCGCCCGGGAGATGCCCCGCTCGTAAGGGAGGGTCCAGTCGTAGCCGTAGTTGGGGATGCCCATCAGGATCTTGTCGGGCGGAATTTCGGTCACCGCGTAGCTCACCACCGACCGAACGGCGTTGATGGGCGCCACCGCCATGGGGGGCCCGAAGGTGTAGCCCCACTCATAGGTCATGATCAGTACATTGTCGGCAATGGCACCAATGACGGGGTAGTTGTGCGCCTCATAGAGGAGGCCGGGCTGGTCGGCGTGGGTTTTGGGTGCCAGCGCCACGCTCATGAAAAAGCCGTTTGCCTGCAACCGGTCGTGGGCGTTGCGCAGGAAGGCGACATACGCCTCGCTTTGCTCGGGGGGGATAAACTCAAAGTCGACATCCAGACCCAGGTACCCCTTTTCCCGCATGGTTTCAATGATGTTGTCAAGCACCCTGTTCTGAAAGCCAATGTCGCTGAGCAGTGCCTCTGCCTTTTCGCCGGAAAAGTGGCCTTCCTCGGTGATGGTGGTCAGCACCATCACGGGGGCGACCCGGTACTCGTATGCCAGCCGAATGAGCTCGTTGTCGTCAATGGGAATCAGCTCGCCGCTCTCCCTGAACCCGTAGGAAAAAATGGCGAGGTAGGTGAGGTAGGGCAGCGCCAGCCGCAACGTGTTGCGGTTGATGAACGGGTAGGCGTAGCCGCTGGTGGAGACGGTGCGCCGCTTGCCCCCCCGGAACGCGATCGCCAGATCCTGTCCCGGGTAAATGACGGGGGTCAGGATGAGGTTGGGGTTGTTTTGCATCAGCTCAATGGCGGTGATGCCATAGGCGGCGGCAATGGACGTCAGGGTGTCGCCTCCCCGCACCGTATGGGTCACCGACGGCAGCGTCACCAGCAGGGCCTGCCCCACCACCAGTTGAGACATCAGATTCAGCCCGTTGTCCAGCAAGAGCCGGGAGACCGAAACACCGTATTGCTGGGCAATGGCGCTCAGGGTATCCCCGGCTTGCACAATATGTATCAGCATATCATCCCTCCGAATAGAATTCACTACCATTGTATTGGCGGGTGGGCGGTTAGGTGACCCCTGCTTCAAAAGAAAAGGCGCTGTGGATTTCCACAGCGCCGATAGCGCGTACACGATATGCGCGCGGGCGGGCCCCGCATTACCCCCGGTTGCCCGGCGTCACTCTGCAAAGCGCGTACACGATATGCTCGCGGGGCGGGCCCTCACCCCTCTACCATCGCCTGAATGTCCCTCACGGGCACCTCCCGGATCGGCACCCCCTGTCGCAGTGCCAGCGCGGCGGCGGCGCCCACGGCCTCGCCCATGGCGACACAGATGGGCATGGCCCGAAAGTTGGAGTGCGCCAGATGCGTCCCGGAAATGCTCCTGCCCGCCACCAGCAAATTGGTGAGCTTCTTCGGAATGAAACAGCCGTAGGGGATGGTGTAGCCCTTTTTCTGTCGGAAATGTTTCTGCGCGCCCGTCTTGTCAAGCCCCGCCCCGGTCAGGTTATGCACATCAAAGTTGAAGTAGGCGTCCTTGACCACCCAGTCGTCAAATTGCCGCGCGGTGCTGATATCCTGCTCGGTGAGGGTACACTCGCCGAGAATATGTCGGGTCTCCCGGATGCCCATCATGGCGGCGGCGCTGAGGATAAAGCAGTGTTCATACCCCGGCACATACGTGCGCAGGAAATCCTGCACGAGGAACATTTGCTTTCGGCACAGTATCTCCGCCCGGGTGAGATCGCGCGGGTCGGTGCCGTCAATGTCGGTGACATTGGTGATATTGCAGGTGACCACGCCGGGCAGGCTGGTCCGATAGAGCAGGACATGCCCGAGCGGGGGAGGCATCTTGTCCCGTGCCAATGCCTGCAGCTCGCCCTTCGGCGTCAGATAGGTACTCTCAAAGCTCCCCAGGTACACGGCGCGGCTGTCGTCCACGCCCCCGACCTTGAACATCAATGTGGCAGGCTGCATCCTGCCGTCGCTCTCCCTGCCCTTCACAAAGTCCGCGCCGGCGCGGGCGGCGATGTCGCCGTCCCCCGTGCAGTCAATGACAAGCCGGGCAAGGACCACTTCCCTGCCCGCTTTGGAGTGGATGAGCACGCCTTTCAGCGTGCCGCCCTCGCAGAGCGGCTCGCCCGCCATCACATAAAAGAGCACGCTGACCCCCGCCTCCTCGAGCATCTCGAGCAAGACCAGCTTCAGCACCTCGGGGTTGATCACCTCTTTGGGGATGCCGGCGCGGTGTTCCAGCCTCTCCTGCCGGTCTAACATCTCGTCCAGCACCGGACTGTGCGCCCTGCCGGTAAAGTGGCTCATCATGCCGACGGTCGCCATACCGCCCACGCTGCCGCTCTGCTCGAGCAGCAGCGTGCGCGCCCCGCACCTGCCCGCCCTGATGGCGGCGCCCACGCCGGCGGGGCCGGCGCCAACCACCAGAACATCCGTCTCGGCGGCAACGGGCAACCGCTCGCCGCGGTAAAGATAGTGTGTCACGGTCCTGTTCACTCCTTCTTTTGATTTCGGGGGGCTTTGGCAAAGGCGGGGGTCAATCGCTTTCGAGCATGCGGTAACCCACACCCATTTCGGTGAATATGTACTCGGGCTCGGCAGGGTTTTTCTCGAGCTTGCGGCGGATGTTCGCCATGTTGACACGTAAAATCTGGTTGTCATTGCCCACGAGCGGGCCCCAAATGTTGCGGATGATGTAGTCGTAAGTCAGCACCCGTCCGGCGTAATGGGAAAGCAGGCTGACAATGTTGTACTCGGTTTGGGTCAGGTGAATGTCCTTGCCGTCCACATACGCCCGCCGCTTCTCATAGTTGATGGTGAGCCCCTTGGCGCGGTAGATGCCGATTTGCAGCGCGCTGTCCTTTCTGCCCCGGTTTTTGGCGTGCCGGAGCGCGGTGCGGATGCGCGCCAACAGCTCACTGGTGCCAAAGGGTTTGGTGACATAGTCGTCCGCCCCCAGGTCGAGCGCCGCCACCTTGTCGCGCTCATGGGTGCGGGCGGTCAGGACGATGATGGGGACATCGGAGCTTTCCCTGATGGACTTGATGACCTTCTGCCCGTCTATGTCGGGCAGGCCCAGATCCAGCAGGATGACATCGGGGTTGTAGGAGGCGTTCAGCGCCAGTGCCTCCGCGCCTGTTTTGGCTTTCAGTACATGAAACTCGTTGGCGGTCAAAACGGTGGTCATGAAGCTGGCAATGTTGTGTTCATCTTCCACGACCAAGACAGTGTGTGTTTGGCTCATTTTTTTCTTTTCACCTCCAGGGGGATGGTAAAGCGGAACAGGGCGCCGCCGCCCTCTCTGTTCTCCGCCATCATGTACCCGTTGTGCGCCTTGATGATGGTGGCACAAACGGACAGTCCGATACCCATATTATTCTTTGCCTCGTACTTTGCCTCGCTGCGCTGTTTGTACAGCCCGTCGAAAATATAGGGCAACACTTGCTCGGGGATGCCCGCACCGTTGTCCGCCACCTCAAAGACGGCGTTTTTCCCCTGCACATAGACCAGCAGGGAGATGAGGGTAGCGCCTTTTCCGTGCGTGACGGCGTTTTCCAGCAGGTTGATCAGCACCTGTTCAATCAGCACCGCGTCCATGGGAATCAGCAACAACTCCTGCGGCACCAGCACATCGAGGCGATGGTCCGGGAAACGCTTTTTGAATTTGCTGACCGCCTCGGAGACAACCTCCTCCACCGCCTCGTCCGTCTTGATAATCTTCATATTCCGCTCGCCGTCAATGCGGGTCACGGTGAGCAGGTTCTCCACCATGCGGATGAGCCACTGTGCGTCCTCCCTGACCTCGGAAAGCAGTTTCAGGCGGCTCTCCCGGCTGAGGACCTTGTCGTTTTCAATGATGGCGGAGGCGGCGCCTAAAATAGAGGTGAGAGGGGTGCGCAAATCGTGGGAGATCGCCCGGAGCAGGTTGCCGCGAATCTTTTCCCGGTCCGCCTCGCGGCGCATGTGGGTGTAATGGCGCATCTGGATGGTAAGGGTGCTGGTCAGCACCGCCAGCGCCACCACCGACAGGGTGGCCAAAGGGAAGCCGGCCTGCGTCAGCTGGCGGTACAAATCGGAAAAAACGAACCGCACCGCCACCGTGCCCAGCCCGGCGGTGATGATGCCGTACAGGTAGCCCTTGGTGTAGCGGGCGACCAAGAACACGGCGGCAATCAGGAGAATGGAGATAAACAAGTGGTTGTTCTTCACCCACCTGGTCAATAAGAAACAAATCAGAATCACCACCGCAAAGATGCCCACGGTGAGCAGCGTGTCCATGAGCGAGACGGGAAAATATTTCTTTTGAAGCTTCAGCAGTTTTTCCTTCATTTCACCCTCCACATCAATTTCATTGTAGCACATTTCCGGGAAAATGAAAAGGTGTTTTGCATAAAATTTGACAGGTGGCGGCGAACGGCACTTTTTTTTGTGAACAAGCTGTTAAGTTTGGGCGTACCCTCTTCCCTTTTTTGATTTTTCATGTAGAATATACTCGACATAATTTGTGATGAAAATATGAACGGAGATCAAACACCATGCAGGCCATTTTTGAAAACTTTGCGAATCTCACCTGGCAACAGGTTGTCATGTGGGGGGTCGGCGGTGTTTTGATTTATTTAGCCATCAAGAAAAAGATGGAGCCTACCCTGCTGTTGCCTATGGGGTTTGGCGCCATTTTGGTGAATTTACCCCTGTCGGGGGCGGTCACCCAAGGGGCAGAGGTCGGCATTATCAGCGAGCTGTTCGGCATGGGGATTGCCAACGAAATGTTCCCGCTCTTGCTCTTTATCGGCATTGGCGCGATGATCGACTTTGGCCCCCTGCTCTCCAACCCCAAGCTGATGCTGTTCGGGGCGGCGGCTCAATTCGGGATATTCTTCACTTTCAGCATGGCAACGTTATTCGGGTTTGAGCTGAAGGATGCCGCTTCCATTGGCATCATCGGCGCGGCGGACGGCCCGACCTCGATTTTTATCGCTAATTATTTTGACTCCTACTTTATGCCGGCGATTGTGGTGGCTGCCTACTCCTATATGGCACTGGTACCCATCATCCAGCCCCCCTTCATTCGGCTGGTGACCACCAAAAAAGAGCGGCAGATCCGCATGGAATATGAGGAAAAAGAGATCTCGACAGCCACCCGCATCCTTTTCCCCATCCTCATCACCATGATCACCGGCCTCTTTGCGCCGCGGGCAGTGGCGCTCATCGGATTTTTGATGTTCGGCAACCTCATCCGTGAGTGCGGGGTGCTGGACTCGCTCTCCGAGACGGCGCAGAAGGTGCTCGCCAACTTAGTGACGCTGCTGCTGGGTATCACCATTGCCGCGCGGATGCATGCGGAGGAGTTTTTACAGTGGTACACGCTGCTCATTTTAGGGTTGGGACTGATCGCCTTTATTTTTGACACCATCGGCGGGGTGATGTTCGCCAAACTGCTCAACTTGTTTTCTAAGAAAAAAATCAATCCCATGATCGGCGCCGCCGGTATCTCCGCCTTTCCCATGTCCGCCCGTGTGGTGCATAAGATGGGGCTGGAGGAGGACAACCAGAACTTCCTGCTCATGCATTCCATCGGGGTGAATGTGTCGGGGCAAATCGCCTCGGTCATTGCGGGCGGTTTGATTTTAACCTTTTTAGGGTAAGGGAGGATACGCATTATGTGGATGAATTTCATTGACTATCAATATCGGTTCAAGGTTGATGTTGGCGCTTTTGCGGGCTCGCTGAAATGGATGGCGCTTGGGATGGTGGGCATCTTCTTTGTCACGGCGCTCATCATCGGGTCGGTGTACCTGCTCAACCGCCTAAGCTCCGAGCAGTTCAAACAAAAGCTCCGTCGGTTTTTCAAACGCTGACGCGGCGGCAGTCGTCTCTCGGCTTTGCCAAACGCAAAAGTGCGAGTCCTTTGGGGACTCGCACTTTTGCGTTTTAGCCGAGCAGTTGCTTTTCGGTAAAGGTGTAACGCCGGTTGCAGAAGCGGCAGACGGCCTCCAGCGCGCGGGGCTTGCCCTCTCGTTCCTGTTCGGCCAGCATGGTGCGGATTTCCGCCTCTCCGAGGCCTTTAATCCCTTTTCGCATGCGGGCTCTGCTGCAGTCGCAGCGGTAGCCGACCTCCCACTCGTCAAAGGGGGTAAAGGGGATGTCCCGCAGGGCAATCCCGGCGATCTCATGGTTGGTCAGCCCCCTGTCAAAAAGGGCGGAGATGTTGGTGAGGTCAACGGCATTGCGCTCCAAGAGCGGGAGGGCTTGCGGGTCGGCAAAGGGGAGCAACTGCACCAGCACGCCGCCGGCGGCGCGGCAGCTGTGGTCGGTGTCCACCAGCACCCCCAGCGCCAGCACGGTGGGGACCTGCTCGCTCTCGGCATAGTAGGCGGCGATGTCCTCGGCAATCTCGCCGCTGCGCAGCTCGATCATGCCGGTGTGGGGCTCGCGCGAGCTGTCCTCCCGCACCACGTATAAAATCCCGTCCCCCACAATGGCGCTGACATCCAGCTTGCCGTTTGGTTTGTTGGGGGCATCTGCCGACGGGTGTTCGATATACCCTTTCACATTGCCGTAGTAGTCGCCCACGGCCAGCAGCTTGCCGGCGGGCCCCTGCCCGTTGATGCCCACGGTCACGGTGTCATCTTTTTCCCCGCCCAGGCTGCCCATCATGGCGGCGGCGCTGAGCAGTCTGCCCAGCGCGGCAGTGGCGGTGGGAGCGGTACGGTGGTGCCTAATGGCGTCGTTGACGATGGCGGCAGAGTTGATGACCAGCACACGGACACTGCCGTCGTCGGACATGGCTCTGAAAATAGTGGCGTTTTTCATGGTTTATTCCTTTATCGCTTTGGCAATCAGAAAGAGGCGTTCCGGCTGCTCCCGGGGCGGCTCGAAATGGTGGCCGTCGGTGACGGCGAGCAGTTGCATGCCGGCCGCCTGCAGGCAGCGGGTAAGTTGCTCGAGGGTGTAGACGGTCTCGCTTTGCCGGAGCTCGGTGCGGCGGTAGAGTCCCCCCGCGCGCTCCTCAAAGAGTGTCAGGTAAAAGTCGCACTTGGCATCGGCGGGGCGGTAGTCGTTCTGCCAGACGCAAAAGACCCCTGCCTCCTCCAGCGCATAGGTTTGGTTGGCGTAGACGGTTTCAAACTTGCGGGGGCTGTTGACATCAAAGATAAAGAGTCCGTCCGGCACCAGGTAGTTGTGCACCAGCGAAAAACAGCGGGTGAGGGCGGTCTCGTTTGGTAAATGATTGATGCAGTCCAGACAGCAGACCACCGCATCCACCGTCCCGTACAGCTCAAAGGCGGTCATATCCTGGCACAGCCACAAAATCGACCGGCCGTGCGCAGTTTTCTCGGCGGCGGCGAAGGCGCGGGAGAGCATGCCCTCCGAGCGGTCCACCCCCACCATGTCAAAGCCGCGCCGCGCCAGCTCCAGCGTCATTTTGCCCGTGCCGCAGCCCAGATCCAGCACTTCCCTAATCTGCCCCTTGCCGTAGCGGGCAAAGGCACGGGTGAGCCAGTCCGCCCACGCGGCATAATCCAACTCACGGTTAAATGCGTCATAGTAGGGGGAAAGGGCTTGGTAAAAATCATGTGTCATGGTCTGTCTGTTCTCCTGTGAAACGGAAGATGACCTCGGAGCTGTTCAGCCTGTCCCGGGCATAGGCGGTGCGCAGCAGCTCGGGGGGAATGTAGGGGTCATACTTGTCAAAGAGGGGGCACTCGGCGGCGCCGACCAGCGCCTCCTTGTCAATGCCCTCCCGGCGGAGGGTGTCGGCAATGGCCTCGAGCAGGGCGTCGCCGCTCTCACCCCGGTACTTGAAGGTGAGGTAGTAGCAGCCCTCGCTCTCAATGTCGCTGATGCCGTACGAGGCGGCGTGGTGGGAGAGGTGGCGGCGCAGGGTGCGGAACGCGCGGGTGCCCAGCCACGGGAATAGGCACCAGCTGTCCCCGCCCATGCGGAGCAGGAGCTTCTCCCCCATCCCGGTATTGGCGGCCAGGTGGCGCGCGGTCCGCAGGCGCTCACGCGCGCCTGGCAACAGGTAGGGGTAGTCCTTGTCCTGGGTGAGCACTTCCCTCATGCGCTCCAGCAGTCGGGTGTGGACCTCGCCCGAGTCGCCCGGCCACGAGACCGGCATTTTGCCCTCGACGTGCTTGACATACACCAGTTTGCGGGGCGGGTCGGCATCCGTGACCTCCCAGACCCGACCCGCCAGGGCGAAGCGGTCGCCGACGGGCGGGGGGGTGGTGATGGTGCCGATTTCCTCGGAATCGCAGCGCACGGTGTACGCCTCGGTGTCCTTGAACACGGCGAAAAACTTGAAGCTGTTGATCAGTCGCTCGCCCTCGAGCCCGACAATCAGGCCCCGCTCCTCGGTCATCTCGATCAGATCGTTCTCGACCATGCTGAGTAACAGGTGACGGTAAGTTTCCTTGTCCAGCGCAGACAGCGGGGGCAGCGAGAGCACCCGCTGTGCCAGTTGCGCCGCGGTTTGCTCGCCTCCGGCGGCCAGGATGCTGAGAGTTTGGTGAAAGGCCAGGCTCAGGGGCATCTGCTTTAAGCGGGGAGGTTCAATGAAGCGGTACCCGCTGTATAGCTCCACCACGGCGATGGCCCGCAGCAGCTCCCACGGGACAAGCTGGGGGAGCGGGGTGTTCGGCAGGGGCATCTCCTCCCTGAAAATCTCCAGCATTTCGGGGGGTGCGTCCCGCCTGCCCGACCTTCCCAGCCGCTGCAGGAAAGCCGACACGGTGTGGGTCGCACCCATCTGTACCACCCGCTCCAGCCGCCCGATGTCAATGCCCAGCTCCATGGTCACGGTGGCGCAGGTGACCGCCCGGGGCACGCTGTCGTCCTTCATGACCAGCTCCGCACTCTCACGCAGGGCGGCGGACAGGTTGCCGTGGTGGATGTAAAATATGTCCTCCTCCCGCCGCATGGCCGCGATCTGGCGCAGCGTGGCGGTGACATACTCGGTCTCCTCTCTGGAGTTGGAAAACACCAGCGTCTTTTTGTCCTTGACCGCGTCATACAGGAAGGAAAAGCCGGCGTCAAAGGGCGCGGCGGGCGGTTCTGCCGCGGGGGGCGGCTCGGCCGAGGAGGGGGTATTGCTTGGTGGCTCCTCGCGGCGGGCGCCGGCGATATTGCTGACCGGCTCTCCCTGCCGGGCTCGAAGTAGCGGCGGCTCCTCGCTGCGGGCGCCCGCGATGGTGCCGATATAAAAATGCTCCATGCCCAGCCGCCAGCGCAGAGGCTGCGGGGCGGGCAGCGGGGTCGCGGTTTGTCTGCCGCTGCCCGCTCCCAGCCACTGCCCCGCCAGGGCAATGTCGCCGATGGTGGCGGACAGTCCGATACGGCGGGGGGCGGTGCCCAGCAGACGTTGCAGGCGGCTGAGCTGGCAGATGACCTGGTTGCCCCGGTCCGAGCCGATCATGGCGTGGACCTCATCAATGACAATGTACTGCAGGTTGCCGAACAGACGGGGGATGTCGTTGGAGCGGTGGATGAGGATGCTTTCGAGCGACTCGGGGGTGATCTGCAAAATGCCGCGGGGGTCTCGCAGTAGTTTTGCCTTATGAGAGGCGGCGGCGTCGCCGTGCCAATGGAACACGGGGATGCCGCTTTCCTCGAGCAGTCCCTCCATGCGGTAGAACTGGTCGTTGATCAGGCTCTTGAGCGGGGCGATGTACAGCACCGCGATGCCCGCGCGTTGGCTTTTCTCGCAAAGGTCGGTTAGAATCGGGAAAAACGCCGCCTCGGTTTTGCCCGACGCGGTGCCGGAGGACAGCAGCAGGTTGTCCTCCGTACACAGAATGACCCGGGCTGCCTGTAGCTGCACCTCGCGCAGCTCCTGCCAGCCGTGACGGTAAATATGCTCCCGAATAAAGGCGGGAAAGCGTTCAAATAGGGCGGCGTCGGTCATGGTGTCCCCTTTCGGAGCGGAAAATCAGACTGGTCGCAGCAGAGCGGGCACAATGCTGCGCTGTCAGAGCTGCAGGTCAAACAGTTGGACGGTGCGCACGCCCCCGCCCTCGCCGTCCTCCTCCGGCTTGCCGGAGGGGTGCTCGACGGAGGGTTGCCACAGTTGCTCAAAGGTGGTCTCGGGGTTGTCGCGCAGGATGGCCAGGAGGGTGAGGTAGTTGCGGATCATCTCACGGGGGGTGAGCAACTCATCCGCCCCTGCCCGTGCCAGCGACTGTGACAAAAAGTGCTGCATCTGCTCGCCGCTCACCAGCGGTGCCGCCGGGTAGCGCTGCTCCCACAGGCGGGTCAGGCGCGCCAGCAACGCCAACAGCTCGTTGTCCGACATGCGGCGCAGACGGATGACGGGGGCGGTGAAGTTGGCGTATCCCAGCTCGGTGAAGCGGCTGTCCGCCAGTCGGCTGCGCAGGGCTTCATAGCTGAACAGTCCCCGCCGGGGGTCCTCTAAGAACTGAGGCGTGCCGCTGAAAATCACGCCTAAAGCCTGGGCCCTGCCCTGCAGGGTGTCGTTGAAAATCGAGAGCAGTTTCTCATAGTTGGCTTCTCGGGAGATGCGGTTGGGGATTTTATAGAGATTGACGCATTCGTCAATAAACACCACCAGTCCCACATACCCGATCTGCACCGAAAAGCCCGCCCACAGTTTGATAAAGTCGTACCAGTTGTCGTCGTTGATGACGGTGCTGACCGAAAAGCCCAGGGCGGCCTTTGCCTCGGTCTTGTTCGCATACTCCCCGCGCAGCCAGCGCAGGCAGGCGCTCTGCCGGTCGCCGGCCTCCTCAAGCAGGGCCTGGTAATACGCCGAGAGCACCGCGGCAAAGTCAAAGCCGCCCACATGCCCCTCCACCTGCCCGATGGAGCGAAACAGCCTTTTTTTCAGGGTGTCATGAAAGGCGGGGGTGTCGGGCAAGATTCCCTCCTCCACCAGCGCGCTCTTCAGGCGGCTCAATTGCCGGCTGAGCATCATGGGCAGCGCCCCGCCGTCCGGGGCTGCCTTGGTCGCCATGTTGCGCAGCAGCTCCCGGTAGGTGAAAAGTCCGCTGCTGTTGCCGCCGCAAAGCCGCCGCTCGGGGGAAAGGTCCACATCGGCGGTGACAAAGCCCCTGTCCAGCGCATAGCCGCGCAGCAGTTGGATGAGAAAACTCTTGCCGCTGCCGTACCGCCCGATGAGAAACCGGACGGCGGCACCGCCGTCGGCAACAGTGTCCAGGTTTTCAAGCAAAGCGGCAATCTCCTCCGCCCTGCCGATGGCGATATAGGGGGCGCCGCTGCGCGGCACCACGCCTGCCGAAAGAGAGGAGAGGAGGGCGTCCAAAATGCGTTTCGGCACCTTCATTTCCTGCTTCATATCTTCTGTAACCATTCTGTCACCTCGTCTTTGTAATCCTCTATGATGCGATAGCCCTGCCCGGTCGGCTCCAAGATAATATCCCCAAAATGTTCGGCAAAACACTCGTTGACCAGATCTGCCGCCCTGTCCTCCAGCATGTCGGCCTCGCTCAGCGTTGCCGCGGCCAGACCGTACTCTGCCCGTGCCAGATGACTCAGGTAGGTGCGCAGGGTGCCGTCCAATCGGCCCTGTTCGGCGGGCGGCTGGGGCGGCGGAGGCACGGGCTCGACCGGCTCAGCGTCGCTGACCAGACGGCGGGTGTTGCCCCAGGAGAGGTACTCGATCCGGTCGGCGTCTGCCAGAGAGACCGGCTCGGCAGGGGGCTCGTAAAACCGGTAGTACGTCGGCGGCTCCGCCGCTGCCTTTTGGGGGTTCTCGGAGGCGGGGAGGCTGTCAAAATAGGCGTTGATGAGTGCCCTGTCCTCCTCGGCGGCGTCGGCACTGAGGCGGCTTTTCTGGCCGTGCATGGCGCGCAGGCGGTTTTCGGCGTGTTTCAGGGCGCCGGTGACGCTGGCGCGGAGCCTGGTGGAGTGGGAGAAGGACTGGTAGCGCACCGTAATATGGCACTTCACAATATGGGCGCACAGCGAGCCGCTGAAAGCGTCACGGGACAAGACGGCGAGTTTTTCGCCGCTGAACACACACTCCCCCCGCGCAAACCACTGGCGGAACACCGGGATCATGGCGGCGAAAAGATGGCGGCTCAGGGTCTCCCGGTCGGGGGTATTCTGCAAAAAGCGGCTCTTCTGCCAGTCGTAATCGGAGGTGGCGGCCAGCAGGGCTGCCACGCCGTCCTCGTTCAGCTGAGAGGCACTGCCAAGGTAAAATTCACGGAAGCCCGCGTGTTCCATGATGGCGGGCAGAAAAGAGCGAATCTCCGCCAACGGACAGGGCAAGCGATGCACCAGACAGTAGTCTGCCAGCCAGACGGTCATATACTTGTCGATTTTGGGGAGGGCCTCCCGGTACGCCCGCCACGCTCGACACAGGCGCCGGACCCCTTCTTCCGGGGGGATATGGTCGGGCAGATTCAATATTTCATACACATACAGGCGAAAATAGCTGTCGTCGCAACGCAAGGGTACCCCCGCGTGCAACTGCTGCCGCCACCAAAGGTAGTACGCCAGTTGCAGCGGGGTGAGCTGCGCATACTGCGGGATATAGGAAAAAAACTGCACATAGGGCACCTCGGCCGCCCCCTCGTGCAACAGGCGGATGGCGTCGGCGCGGAACTGCCTGTAAAACCCGAAGCTGCCGGCCCGTTTCGTGATCTCCACCGAGACCAAAAAGGGATTGTCGGGAGGGGCGTAGGACAGCACCGGTTCTTCCGCCGGAGCCGTCACGGCAAAGGGCTGTGCGGCAGGGGGCGGGGCGGGCTGTGCGGGCAGTGTCAGCTCTACCGTATAGGGGCGGGTCACGGGCGGCTCGACACGCACTTTCTTTTTAGGCGGTAACAGGGCGGCCAGGTCCCAAAAATCATCCCGATCATCCGGCACCGAAAACACCTCCCTCCACTTTATGACTTGTAATAAACTATGATAGCACATTTCCCTTAGTTTGTCAATCAGAATAAAGGAAAAAGAGGGCGCGCGGCAGACTTCCCTGCTTTGGAATGTACTTTGGGGAATTTACGCCCGGCGAACTTTGACGCCGGATGCCCCCCGCAGGGGGTGACAGCGCACACGAAATTCGTTCCCTGTTCGGTTGTCATAATAAAAGCCTGCCGCCGCCGGAGGGCGGGGGCAGGCTTTGGGGAGGACGGAGCAGGAGGCTTTGCGGAACGGTTGCCGGAGGCGCGTCAGGCGCGACTTGTCAAACATGCGCCCCCGGAAGGCCGGGGGGCGCAGTGTCGTCTGCGCGCGTGGCGGTGGCGATGGATCGGGCGGGGATGGCGGCACGGGCCGCCGCTGCCGCCTCGTCGGAGTCAAACACAGCGAATACCCACGCGCCCGACCCGCACAGGCAGGCACCCAGGGCGCCCTGCAGCAAGAGCTTCTCTTTCAGCCGCAGCGATGCCGGGCAAGACTCGTATACCGTCTGCTCAAAAATGTTGTATAAGGCGCGGGCCACGGCGAGCACATCCCCCGTCTGCAGCCCTGCCAGCATCCGCGGCAGGCGGCAGTCTTCGGGACGGCGGCCGTTTTTCGAACGGCGGCCGTACTCTCCAAAATGCCGGTCCAGCGCGCGATAGGCCTCCCCGGTACTGCTGCTCTCCTGCCCGCCGACGAGGAGCAGCGGCAGACGGACGGCGCTCTGCACGGGGCGGAGGATCTCCCCCCTGCCGGTGCAAAAAGCGGTGCTTTCCCCCAAAAAGAAAGGGACATCCGAGCCCAGTGAGGCGGCCAGGCGGTGGAGGGCGGGCGGGTCGAGGGGGGTGCCGCAGGCAAGGTTCAGGGCGCGGAGCATGGCCGCGCCGTCACTGCTGCCCCCGCCCAAGCCGGCCTGCAGGGGAATCTGCTTATCGATAACCGCCTCCACTTGCAGGGAGATGCCGGTCGCCGCCATGAAGTGCATCGCCGCCCGGTACGCCAGGTTTTCCTCCGGGGCGCCGGGGACAGGGTAGTTGCCCGTGGTGCAAAGGCGAACGGCCGGGGCGCGGGCGGGGCTGAGCGTGAGGGTCAGCGTGTCGTGCAGCGCCAGTTGCTGCATGACGGTGGCCAGCTCATGGTAACCGTCCGGGCGGCGGGCGGTGACATCCAGGTACAGATTGATTTTCGCGTGTGCCGGCTCAATACATTTGTTGCTGGTCAACCACATAATGTGCCCCTACGTTTTTATCCCGCTGCCGTGCGGCATCCACCAGCAGCTTTGCGACGGTCAGCATATTGTATAGTTTGCGGGCCTGCTTGGTGGGAAGTGCCCGGTGGTGCAACTCGGAGAACATCCGGTCGATCTCTCCGCTCGCCCGTGCCAGCCCGGCCTTGGTCTTGATAGCGCCCGCCTCTTTGGACATGAGGGTGCGCAGAGACTGCATCTGTTCATTGATCCGCTCGTCGCTCTCGGCCGCCTCCCCTGTCTCGGAGTGTCTGACCGAGAGCGTGGGGGGTGGGGTGATGCCCTGCCCGTTGATACAGCGCGCCACCCGCCTGCTGTAGACCAGGCACTCCAGCATGGAGTTGGACGCCAGTCGGTTTGCCCCGTGCAGGCCGTTGCAGGCGCACTCGCCCACGGCGTAAAGCCCGGGCAGGCCGGTCCTGCCGTCAAGGTCGGTTTTGATGCCTCCCATGAAGTAGTGCTGAGCGGGGTGAATGGGGATGGGCTCCTCGGTCAGGCGGATGCCCGAACGGGCGCAAAAGTCCGAGATGGTGGGAAAACGGTGAAAGAAAAATTCCCGCGTCATGCCCGAGACATCCAGCAGGGCATACGGGTCGCCGGTTTTCTCTAAGTTTTTGACAATCTCACGGGTGACGATGTCGCGGGGGGCCAGATCCTTCATGGGATGGGCGTTCGCCATGAACGCCTCGCCCGCCAGGTTGCGCAGCACCGCCCCCTCGCCCCGCACCGCCTCGCTGATAAGGAACAGGCGGCCTTGGTTCAAGGGAGAGATCATGGCGGTGGGGTGAAACTGCACCATCTCCATGTTCTCGGTCTCCGCCCCCGCCCGATGGGCGGCGGCGATCCCGTCGCCGATGGCGCCGTCGGGGTTGGTGGTGTAGCGATACAGGTACCCGATGCCGCCACTCGCCAGGACAATGTGGCGGGTGCGGACCAGCTTCAGCTGTCCGTCGTCCACCAGCGCCCCCGCGACCCCCTGCTCGTCGGTTAAAATGTCAAGCAGCGTGGTGCGCCACAACAGGCGGATGTTGTCCCGCTGCGCCACATAGCGGCTCAGGTGCTTGGTGGTCTCCAGCCCGGTCGCATCCCCGCCGCTGTGCACGATGCGGCGGAAGGAATGGCCGCCCTCGCGCCCCGCCGCCAGCGCGCCCTGCTCGTCGCGGTCAAAGGGGATCTGCCAGTCGAGCAGTTGCTGGATGTTCTCCGGCCCTTCCCTGACCAGCACCTCCACCGCCGCCCGGTTGCACAGGCCCGCGCCTGCCACCAGCGTGTCGTTGATATGGGACTCAAAGGCGTCTTCCTCGTTCAGCACGGCGGCGATGCCCCCCTGCGCCAGCCAGGAGTTGCTCTTGTCAATATCGGCCTTGGCGGCAATGAGGCAGACCTGGCGGGGGTTGAGGTGCAGGGCGGTATAGAGCCCCGCCAGCCCTGCCCCGACGACCAGTACGTCACAACTCAGCTGCTCCAGTGTATCGGTGTCAAAAGAAGTGATGTATCGTTTCATGTCCGGTCGCTTTCGGGTTGCTTCACGGCGGGGGATTGCAGTGAAAATTTTAAGCTGATGTCCAGGGCGCGGACGGAGTGGGTGAGGGCACCGATGCTGATGAAGTCAACGCCGGTGCGCGCCACGTCCGAAAGATCCCGCTCGCCCATATTACCGGACGCCTCGGTCAGGGCGCGGCCGCGGATGAGAGCGATCGCCTCTGCCATCTGCCCGAGCGTCATGTTGTCAAGCATGATGATGTCCGCCCCTGCCGAGAGCGCTTCTTCCACCTGGGAGAGCGTTTCGGTCTCCACCTCTATTTTGAGGGTATGGGGCGCGTGGGCCCGCGCGCGGGTGACGGCGGCGGTGATGCCGCCCGCCGCGACAATGTGGTTATCCTTAATGAGAATGCCGTCCGAGAGCGAAAAGCGATGGTTGGCACCGCCGCCCACCCGCACCGCGTATTTCTCGAGCAGGCGCAGGCCGGGAGTGGTTTTTCTGGTATCAATAATCTTGGTATGGGTACCCGCTACCTGCGCCACCGCCCGCGCGGTCGCGGTGGCGACGCCGGAGAGGTGCTGCAGCAGGTTCAGCCCGACCCGCTCGCCCAGCAGCAGCGTCCGCGCGGGGCCGCTGACCGTGGCGATGACCTCTCCCCGCTGCACCGTGCTGCCGTCGCGGCAGAGGCACTGCACGCTCACCGCGGGGTCCAGCGCCCGGTACACACGGATAAGCACGGGCAACCCGCACACCACGCCCGCCTCCTTGGCAATATACCTGCCCTGCGCCCGGGCATCCGGCTCGATCACCGCCTCGGTGGTGATGTCGGCGGTGCCTATGTCCTCGCTCAGGGCGGTTTGGAGCAGACGGTCTATGCTGTCTTCGTATAAACGGCTTGTCATTTTTTTCTTCCTTACCATCCGGTTTTTCACGGGGTTCTTTCTATGTGCTTGGTTGTTGAGTTGTCCCCGTATGGACGACTCATCGGGCCTTTTTTTCCGCCCTGTGAGTCAGTGATAGTATTATACCGCATCTCTCCTGAAAAAGCAAATGGTTTCTGAAAAGAAAAACTCTTTTGGCGCTTGGAGAAGTTCACAGTTAATTCACGGAGTTTTTTCGCCCCATCGGTAGCTTTTCAAACGATTATATGGTATAATGCTTCGAGTATCATCCTGCTCATTGAGCAGGGTAACAGTATCATAACAGGAAGAAGTGTATGTCGAAATCAACTGAAAACACAGAAATCATGACGCTGCCGGTCATCGCTTTGCGCGGGATGGTGGCTTTTCCCTTGGTGCAGGTGACTATTGAAATCTCACGGGTCTTTTCACTAAAGGCCTTTGGCGAGGCTGCCTATACCAACTCACAGGTGCTGCTGTTGACGCAAAAAGACTTTGCCGTGGATGAGCCGCAGGAAGGTGACCTGTACCGGGTCGGGACGGTTGCCGCCATCAAGCACGTGGTCAAAAACGCCGAGGGGAACCTGTCGGTGGTCTTTGAGGGGCTCAGCCGTGCCAAGGTGAGCGCTTTGGAGCGTGCCGACGGGTACTTCAAGGCACAGCTTGTCTCCAAAGCGGTCCCTGTCAACCCGGCACTGCCCGACCGCGCCAAGGAACTCCGCGCGAATGTGCTGGAGGTGCTGGAGAGACTGCGGCAAATCTACCCGCCCTTCAGTGAGTCCATGAAGGCGGCGGCGGAAGTCATCACCGACCCCGGAGTTTTTGCTGACTTTGTGGCATCCGGCGCGCTGGCCGACTTTCGCGCCAAGCAAGCCATTCTCAACGCCGCAAACCCGCTCGTTCGCCTGGAAAAGTTGGTGAATTCACTGCAGGAGCAGATCGGGCTGTTGGAGCTGGAACAGGACCTCAACCGGAAGGTCCGGTCGAAGATCGACGAAAGCCAGCGGGACTATTTCCTGCGGGAGCAGATGCGCGTCATCTCCCAGGAGCTGGGGGAGGACCCCGACGAAATCGAGGAGTACAGCCAAAAGATTGCCGCCCGTCAGTTGCCGCGGGAAGTGGCGGCGAAGCTGCAAAAGGAGCTGGGGCGTCTGGCAAAGACCCCGTTCGGCTCGGCGGAGAGCACGGTGCTGCGCAACTATCTGGAGGTCTGCCTGGAGATCCCATGGGGCAAGGCGGCCAAGGAAAGCGCGGATGTAAAGCGGGCACGGGCGGTGCTTGACGCCGACCACAGCGGTCTGCAAAAGGTCAAGGACCGAATCCTCGAATACATATCTGTCAAACAGCTCGCCCCGGAGGTAAAACACCAGATCATCTGTCTGGTGGGCCCTCCCGGTACGGGCAAAACATCGGTGGCCGCCTCTATTGCGCGGGCGCTGCACCGGAAGTATGTGCGCATTTCGCTGGGCGGAGTGCGGGACGAGGCGGACATCCGCGGACACCGCAAGACCTATGTGGGGGCGATGCCCGGTCGGGTGGTAGAGGCGCTCACGTCGGCGGGGGTGATGAATCCCCTGTTGGTACTGGACGAGATTGACAAACTGACCCGCCACCAGCACGGCGACCCTGCCTCCGCTCTGCTCGAGGTACTGGACCCGGAGCAGAACAAATTTTTCAGAGACCACTTTGTGGAGCTGCCGCTTGATCTGTCGGACTGCCTGTTTATCGCCACCGCCAACAGCACCGACGGCATCCCCGAGCCGCTGCTCGACCGTATGGAGGTCATTGAGCTGCCAAGCTACTCGGAGGTGGAGAAACACGCCATTGCGCAAGAGCACCTGATCCCCAAACAACTCAAGCGCCACGGACTGACCCGGCGCGTGCTGAAAATCACCGACGATGCCATAGATGAGATCATCCGCGGGTATACTGAGGAGGCGGGGGTGCGCAATGCAGAGCGCGAGCTGGCCTCCCTGTGCCGCAAGGTCGCCCGTAAAATCGCCGAGGGCGAGTACAAACGGGTGGTGATCACGGCGGCGGACATTCCCGCCTACCTCGGCAAGCGCAAGGTCCTGGACCAGCCCCCCGAACCCAAAGACACGGTGGGCGTGGTCAACGGGCTGGCCTATACCCAGTTTGGCGGGGACCTGTTGCAAGTCGAGGCACTGCTGGTGGACGGCAACGGCAAAATCGAGCTGACCGGCTCGCTGGGCGAGGTGATGAAAGAGTCCGCCAAAATCGCCCACACCTACGTGCGTTCGATCGCGGACGAGCACCTCATTGACCCCGCCCTATTTACCGGCAAGGACATTCACGTCCACTTCCCCGAGGGGGCGGTGCCCAAGGACGGACCGTCCGCGGGGGTCGCCATGACGGTGGCGATGCTGAGTGCTTACAGCCAAAAGCCGGTGCGGCACGATGTGGCGATGACGGGGGAGATGACGCTGCGGGGACGGGTGTTGCCCATTGGCGGGTTGCGGGAGAAAACCTTTGCCGCCCGTCGCGCCAATATGACCACCGTGCTGTTACCCACCGCCAACAAGCGGGATTTGGACGAGATTGACCGGGAGGTGAAGGACCGGCTGAGCTTTGTGTTCTGTGAGACCTTCGACGATGTGGCCAAGGTTGTCTTTACCCATGACAAGGCCGCCAAGGAAGCAAGCACGCTCTCCCTGCCCCCGATGGCCGCCATCAAATCCACGATCTCCGCACAGCCCGGTCAACCGTAAAGGAACGCCATGAATATCAACCCAAACAATGTCACCCTGAAAATCAGCGCGGGAAACACTGCCCAGTTTCTGAAGGACCCCTTGCCGCAAATTGTCTTTTCCGGCCGCTCCAACGTGGGCAAAAGCTCGCTCATCAACACCCTGCTCAACCGCAAGAAGCTGGCGCGGGTGAGCGCTGCCCCGGGCAAGACCGTCACCATCAATTTCTACGAGATTGACCGGAAACTGTACTTTGTCGACCTGCCGGGCTATGGGTACGCGAGCCGCTCCGCCACGCTGCAGGCGGAGTTTTCCAAGCTGACCGACGACTACTTCATGCACAATCCCGCCATTGACCGCGTGCGGCTGGTGGTGCAGCTGGTGGACAGCCGGGTGGGGCCGACGGCGGACGATTTGCAAATGCTGGACTTCCTTGTGCAGCGCCGCATCCCCTTTGTGGTGGCGGCGACCAAGGTGGATAAGCTCTCCAAAAATGAGGCGTCACTGCTACAGGAGAAGCTGCGGGAGGCGTTGGGGGGCATGACGGTGCTCATCATTCCCTTCTCGTCGGTGAGCGGCGAGGGGAAAGCCTCCCTGTGGAACAAAATCGCCGCAACTGCAGGACTGTGAGGGAGATACGATGGAACTGGTTCTGAGATTGCTGATGATCCCGTCCGTCCTCATTGCACTGACCGTGCATGAGGTCAGCCACGGGTACGCCGCCTATCGCCTGGGCGACCCTACGGCGCGCTCGCTGGGGCGCCTGTCCCTCAACCCCCTGCGGCATCTGGACATTGTGGGCACTCTTTGCATGCTTTTTCTGGGCTTTGGCTGGGCAAAGCCGGTCCCGATTAACCCGCGCAATTTTAAAAACCCGCGGGTGGATATGGCAAAGACCGCCTTTGCCGGCCCTTTGTCGAATATCCTACTGGCGTTTTTCAGCATCCCTTTTTACTTGCTGCTGCTCTCTTTGGTCCCTCAACTGAGGGGGGCGGGGGTCGTGGGCCTGTTTGCAGAATATTTTGGCCTGTTTCTGTTTTATTTTCAGCTCCTCAACCTTTCCCTGGCGCTGTTCAACCTGCTGCCCGTGCCCCCCTTTGACGGGTCGCGGATTTTCTACCTGTTGCTGCCGAAAAAGTGGCACTATCGGATTCTCCGGCACGAGCGCGGGCTGTACTTCTTCATGTTGGCATGGCTGCTGCTGGGCAATTTTGTGCGGGATTTCCTGCGGGTCATCCCCGTCATTGCCCACACGCCCTTCCTCTATACCGCCGCGGGATTTTTCTCGCTCACCGGATGGCTGACCGGGGCGGTGGAGATCATCAGCCGCTGGATGACTGCGTTTTGGCAACTGATTCTCTTTTTTCTACCGTAAAGGAGGCGCTGCATGGCTGAGGCAAACATCACCTACCAATTAGACGCCTTTGAGGGGCCGCTGGACCTGCTGCTGGCGCTCATCAGTAAAAACAAGGTCAGCATCACCGACATTCCCATCGCGCTGATTTTCGAGCAGTACATGGCGTACCTGAATGCGGCACAGAGCATGGACATGGAGCTGACCAGCGAGTTTATTGTCATGGCGAGCGAGCTGATGCTCATCAAGAGCCGGATGCTGCTGCCCCGGGAAAACGAGGAGGACGACGACCCGCGCAAGGAACTGGCGGACGCCCTGTTGCTCTACCAGCAGACCAAGAACCGCGCGGAGCTGCTCAAGCCCCTGTATGCGCAGTATTTTGGCCGTATGGCCAAAGACAACGACGATATTCCGCCCGAAAAGGGCGTGCCGCTCGGGCTGGATGTCGAGCTGCTCACCGGCGCTTTCACTATGCTGCTGACCCGCTACCAAGCCATCGAGCACGAGCCGCAAAATCTGGTCCAGCCGCTCATCAGGCCCCCGGTGGTGTCGGTGCGTCAAATGATTGACGAGGTACTGCTCATCCTGCAAAGCCGGGCGTCCGCGTCGCTGTATACATTGCTGAGGGATGCAAAGTCAAAAGCTGAATTGATTGCCCGTTTTATGGGTATACTGGAAATGATAAAGCTCCAGCAGATTCTGATTTGCACGGAGGAGGGCGAGGAGTCCTCCGAGCAGGAGGAGGGTGCCCTGCTCGGGCTGCTGTTCCACCTGCGGCTAAACCCTGACTATGTTGAAAACACCGAAGCAGAAAGCGAGTTTGACATCCATGATGACGAACCAAATACCCATTGAACTCCCGCAGGAAGAGGTGCGGGCGGAGCCGGTGATACTCGAGGAGGCCATTGAGGCCATCCTGTTCGCCGCGGGGCATCCCGTCACCTATGAAAAGCTGGCGCTGACCTTTGACACCAAGCCCTCCGCCATCAAAAAAACGGTGGCGAAATACGCGGCGGCCTATAATCGCTCCGAGCTGCCCCGCGGGGTGATGCTGCTCACCTTTGACGACGCCTGCCAGCTCTGCACCAAGGAGCAGTATTTGTCTCACATTCGGTTTGCGCTGGGTATCCGCAAGAGCGGCTCGCTTTCCGGCTCCGCCGTGGAGGTGCTTTCCATTGTGGCGTACCACCAGCCGGTGACGCGTGCCTACATAGACGCCATTCGCGGTGTGGACAGCAGTTATGTGGTTTCCAGCCTGCTGGAGCGGAAACTCATTGATGTCCAGGGAAGGATGGACGCACCCGGGCGGCCTATGCTTTACGGCACTACCAATGACTTTCTGCGCTGTTTCGGTCTGCAGTCCCTCACAGAGTTGCCGGGGGTGCAAAGCGAGGAGATCCAGCGTACGCTCGCGGCGATTGACGAACAGTTGGCGCAGGACGCGCCCGAGCAACTGACGCTGGATGCCGATATCGCGGCTGTCACGGAGGACAGTGAGTCGGAGGCCGCGGCGACGGAGACGGTGCCGGAGGACACAGCGGCGGTGATTGATCTTGTGCCCGAGGCCGATGAGTCCGACGAGGAGATCGTGTCGCTCACCAGGTAAGTGCGAAAGGGGGGAGCTCTCTGCCATATGGATTAGTGCTCTTTGCCCTGTCCTTGCTCCTGTTGCTGTATACCCCCCTTTCGGTACGCTTGCGCACCGATCAGACAAGCAAAGTTTTTCTGGAATTTCTTTTCTTTCGCTTTTTGGTGTATCCAAAGCGCAAAAAGGCGAAAATTCGAAAGTATAGCCGCGCCTATGTGCGCCGGCGCCGGAGGCTGCCGCGGCAACCAACTGCCCGGGCGGACGAGGAGCCCGAGGTGCTCGATGTGCTGGCGGCGCGACTGCCCCCGCTGCTCAAAAAGATCCCCGCGATTTTGGTATATAAACGGGTGGAGATTGTGGTGGCGGCCGCCGACCCCGCCAAAACCGCCCTGCTCTACGCCGGAGCCGCCGGGGCGCTCGCCGGCCTGCTCGAGGTGCTGGACGAGTATGCCACGCTTCGGGAGGCGCGGGGCGGCGTGTTGTCCCTCGCGGCGGACTTTACCGCCACCCGCTCCCGGGTGGTGCTGGATGTGCGATTGGCGGCGCGGCTGCTCTACTTGCTGCGCTTGCTGTGGCAACTCGTGCGGGTGGCGCGAAAGGATTGGAAAATGCCCCAAACTACGGCATGAGAAACGGTTGAGCAGATGGTAGAACAAAGCAAAATCAGCGAAATGATCGAGTCCTCCCTGTCGAAAATCAAGGAGATGGCCGATACCCAAACCATCGTTGGCGCGCCCATTCACACCCCCGGCGACTATACCATCATCCCGGTCTCCAAAATCTCCATCGGGTTTGCCACGGGCGGGCTGGACTACCACAAAAAGAAAGAGGGTACCGCCCCGCCCCGCTTTGGTGGCGGGGGCGGCACAGGGGTCGCCATCACGCCGGTGGCGTTTCTCATCATCTCCCCCTACCAGACGGTGGATTTGGTGCCCATCTCGGGCGGGGATAACCAGGCCGTGGACAAACTGTTTCATTTTGTGGAGCGCTCGCCCGAGCTGGTGGAACGCCTCAAAAGCGCCATCACGAGCAGAAAAAAGGGGGCAGAGGCAACCGAAGGCTGAGGCGGCGCGCCGGATGTTCGCTTGCACTCAACAAGCTGGTGGAAAAAACCGCGGGGCGTTTGGCATAATCCTGTCTCTCTGATTCACACTAAAAGAGAATGTGAATCAAAGGAGCCCTGTATGCGACGCTTCTGTGTTTGTTTGCTGTTGCTCTGCGGCTGGATCTGCCGGCCGCTCCTTGCCGCCGCGAGTCCCGCTTTGTCGGTATCCGCCGAACATGCCGCCCTGTATGAGCCTGAAAACGGCATTTTTCTTTATGAAAAAGATGCCGCGACCCGAGCGCCCATGGCGAGCACCACGAAAATCATGACGGCGGTGGTGGTGGTGGAAAACATGCCGCTGTATGAGGAGTTTGTCATCCCGCCCGAGGCGTGCGGGATCGAGGGGTCCTCGATCTACCTGCAGCCGGGCGAGGTGCTGACCATTGAGCAGTTGCTCTATGCCATGATGCTGAACAGTGCCAATGACGCCGCCGCCGCCCTTGCCATCGCGACGGCGGGCAGTATCGAGGCTTTTGCCGAGATGATGAACGAGTGCGCCGGGCATATGGGGCTGCAAAACACCCACTTTACCAACCCGCACGGGCTGGACCACCCCGAACACTACACCACCGCCCGTGATTTGGCTGTCATCGGTGCCCACGCACTGGCGAGCGACCCTCTGGCAACCATCGTTGCCACCCAAAAGAAAACCGTCCCCTTAGGCAACGGGAAGGGGTGTCGGGTGCTGTACAACCACAACAAGCTGTTGCGTCTGTATGACGACGCGGTGGGGATCAAGACCGGTTTCACCCGCAAGAGCGGCCGGTGTCTGGTGGGGGCTGCCCGCCGGGACGGGGTGACCTTGGTGAGCGTCACGCTCAACGCGGGGGACGACTGGAACGACCATATCCGTATGTTCGAGGCCGGCTTTGCCTCGGTGCACCGGCGACTGCTCGCGGCGGAGGGAGAGCTTTCCTACCGTGTCCCGGTGATCAACGGCAAGCAGTCGAGCGTTGTCTGTACCAACAACGAGGATGTGTACGCCATTCTGCCCAGCGACAAGGGGCAGGTGGACATGACCGTCCATATCAACCGCTTTGTCCCCGCCCCCATCAAAAAAGGCGAGGTGCTGGGCACCGTTTACTTCTCCTACCAAGGCAGGGTGATCGCCTCCGCTTCGCTGGTGGCGAGCGAGGGGGTGGAGGAGATCAGGTACAAAAAGCCCTTCTTCCGCAAGGACTGACCCGGCGGGCTGCCCTTCCCTGCCGCGCGGCGGCGGGAACGCTGAGAAAAGACAAAAGAACAGAGAGAAAAGATGGAAAAAATACGACTGCAAAAGTTTTTTACCGACAACGGCATCCTGTCCAGGCGGGCGGCGGAGGCCGAGGTGCAAAAAGGAACGGTGACCGTCAACGGACGGGTGGCGGAGATCGGGATGAAAGTTGACCCTCAAACTGACCGCATTGTGTGGAACGGCAAGCGCCTCCTGGCCAAAAAGGAGGCGCCGGTCTATGTCCTGCTGAACAAGCCGCGGGGGTACCTGTCGGCAGTCTCGGACGAGCGCGGGCGCAAGTGCGTCACCGACCTGCTCACCGACCTGCAGGTGCGGGTGTACCCTGTCGGCAGGCTGGATTTGGTGTCGGAGGGCATTTTGCTGCTGACCAACGACGGGGAGCTTGCTCACCGCCTAACCCACCCCGCCTACGAGATTCCCAAGCTCTACCGCGTCAAGGTGGACGGGAACATCACCGAGGAACAATTGACGTTGCTGGGGTCTGCGATGGTCATTGACGACTACCGCATCAAGCCGGCCGCTGTCGCCATACATACGGTGGGGGATGACTGGACGGTGCTTTCGATCACGCTGACAGAGGGGCGGAACCGCCAAATCCGCAAAATGTGCGAGGCGGCGGGGCTCACGGTCAAACGGCTGAACCGGGTTTCTATCGGAGAGCTGAAGCTCAACGGGTTGCCGGTGGGCAAATGGCGGTACCTGGACCCGAAAGAAGTGACCTACTTGCGCCGGGCATGTCGGCTGGAGCAGAAAGGGGGGCGTGGGTGATGCTGACGGTCAAACCTCTCGAGTCAAAGCAGGAACAGGAGGCGGCTTGCGCCCGCTGCGCCATCCCCTATGAGGCAGACGATTTGGCATATGGGGCGTACGCAGACGGGGAGTTCATCGGCATGTGCCAGTTCAAGGTGGGCGAGGTGGGCTATATCCGGGACCTGGTGTGCGCGCAGGGCACAGAGGATTTTGAGGCGCTGTTCATCATGGGCAGAGGAACCCTGAACTTCATTGACCTGTGCGGGGTGCATACCTGTCGGGCACGGGCAGGGGCGGCGGCCGACCGGGTGTTGCTTGCCATCGGCTTCCGCCGGCAGGCGGACGGGGACTGGTTTGCCGATATGAGTCAGATGTTCACCTCCCCCTGCCAAGCCGGCAAACAAAGTGCCCCCGCAGACACCTAAGGCCAAGTCTCTCAAACCAATGGGGACACAAAAGAAAAAGCCCGCTGTCAATTGACAGCGGGCTTTTGGGTGGTAGAGCGGGCAAAGCCGGCGGAGCGGCAGTCGGAGAGAACGGGGGACGACTCGCAAAGCGGCGGCGACGGTGCGCAGGGCGACGGGAGCGTTAGCGCAGGGTCACGACCGTGACGCCGAGGTCCCCCTCCCCGTAGGCACCGTTGCGGTAGCCCTTGACACGGGGGTCGGTTTTCAGGCATTGCTGGATATACTTGCGCAGGGCGCCGGTGCCCTTGCCGTGGATGATACGCGCGCTCTCAAATCCCGCCAGCACCGCCTCGTCCAGATATTTGTCGATGGCCTGCCAGGCGTCGTCGGTATACTGCCCTCTCACATCAATCTCCGACTTGGCGGGAGAGTGGAGCTGGGTTTTCACCTTACCCTCGCTGACCCGGGGCTTTGGCTGGGGGCGGACCTGACGCTCATCCAGCAGGCGCAGCTCGGCGAGGGGAAGCTTCGCACGGAGCACCCCTGCCCGCACCTGTACCTGTCCGTTTTTGTCGGGTGCCTCCACGACCTCGCCTACCTGCGCATAGGGCAACAGATACACCCGGTCCCCTACCTGCAATGTGGTGGGCGGGGGGTCATTTTCCCGCAGGGAGACTTCCTTGTGCGCGGTGGCGTCGTACTTCCCTTCGGCTTGTTGCAGGTGGGTGCGCAGCTCTCGTCTGGCGGCTGCCAAGTCCTGCTCGAACCTCTCGCTACCCTGCTTTTTCCGCAGATCATCCAGCTGTTTTAAGACATACTCGCAGGCGGCACGGGTGCTGTCTAACAACTGGCGCGTCTTTTCTCGGTTGCGCTTGATCTCCTCCTCGGCTTCCCGGATGCGCTCCTTGAGCTGCTGCTCGGCGGTGCGCTTCCAGTCCTCGTGCTCCCGCCGCAGACGCGCACTTTCCTCCCGGTTCTTTTCCATCTCCGCGCGGTCGGCGTTCAGCTGCTCGACAATGCGCTCAAACCGCCGCGACTCGCCCGAAAGCCGCTCGTTTGCCCGACGCACGATGTCGGGGGAGAGCCCCAGCTTTTCGGAGATGGCAAAGGCATTGGACTTGCCCGGAATCCCGATGATGAGCTTGTACGTGGGCTTCAGGCTGTCCACATCAAATTCACAACCGGCGTTCTCCACCCCCTCCGTTTCCAGCGCGAACATTTTCAGTTCGGCATAGTGGGTGGTGGACGCCGACAAAGCACCGCTGGCCCGCACGGTCTCCAGAATGGCGATGGCAAGCGCCGCCCCCTCAACCGGGTCGGTGCCGGCCCCCAGCTCGTCAAAGAGCACCAGCGAACGGGGGGTGAGCGAGCGGAGAATCTCCACAATATTGACCATATGGGAGGAGAAGGTGGACAGGGACTGCTCAATGCTCTGCTCGTCACCGATGTCCGCCAAGACATGCGAAAAGACCCCCACCTCCGAGCCCTCCCCTGCCGGGATGTGCAGGCCTGCCTGGGTCATGAGGGTGAGCAGTCCCAGCGTCTTGAGGGTGACGGTCTTGCCGCCGGTATTGGGGCCGGTGATGATGAGGGTATGGTAGTCCTTGCCCAGCGAAATGTCGATGGGGACGACCGTTTTGGGGTCGATTAAGGGGTGGCGGGCGCGGTGCAGGTGAAGCTTCGCCTCCCGCAACACCGCGGGCGGGGCGGCCTTCATCTCCTCCGCCAAAGAAGCGCAGGCGTAGGCAAAGGAAAGCTCGGTAATATGATGAAAATTCTGCTTGATCTCGTATGAAAAGTCGGCCGCCATGGCGGACAGTTCCGCCATGATGCGCTCGATTTCGTGGGTCTCGGCTGCCTGCAGGCGGCGCAGTTCGTTGTTGGCGTCCACCACCGCCATGGGCTCGATAAACACGGTCGCGCCCGAGGCGCTCATGTCGTGGACAATCCCCTTGACCTCATTGCGGTACTCCGCCTTGACCGGCACCACATAGCGGCCGTCCCGCAACGTGACCAGGTTTTCCTGCAGGTACTTGTTGCGCTCCCCGCCGACATAGCTTTGCAGGGCGTCCTTGATCCTGTTGTGCTGTGCCCGGATCTTCCGGCGGATATCGGCGAGGGCGGGGCTTGCCTCGTCGGCAATCATGTCCTCGGACAAAATGCACCTGCCGATGCGCTCCTCTAAAGGTCGGTTGGGCAGCAGGGAGAGGAAAATCTCGTCCAGCACGGTATCAAACAGCTTGTCGGTCCGAATATAGTCAAGCAGCGCGCGGGCGGAGCGCAGCAGAGCAGCCACGCGCAACAGCTCGAGGGGGCTTAATACCGCCCCCTTTTCGGCGCGCTCCACCGAAGCGGGCACCTCCTCCTCCGCATAGAAGGGCGGGTAGCCCTTGACCCCGATCAGCCGCCGCGCGTCAGTGGTGTTTTGCTGGCGGCGCAGGACGGTCTGGTAGTCGTCGGAGGGCAGGAGGGTGCGGGCGCGTTGTTTCGCGCCGCCGGTCATGGCGCAATCGGTGAGTCTGTCAATGATTTTATCATACCCGAGGGTGGTCAGGGATTTTTGGTTGAAAAGCATGGCACTCCTTTGTGTCACAGAGGGTTCACTTCATGAAAAAAAGCCAGCGACTTGAAACTTCGTTCCAGATGATTGATCAGATAATTTTCGGCAGCCTTGCCAAACAGGACGGCGTCCTCCCCCGTGATGCGGAAGGAAAACAGGCGCTCCAGCGGACAGCGGATGGCATACTCCATGGCGGCGCGGGCGGCGTCGGTCAAGAGCGAGATATGGTAGCCCTTCGAGGGGTCCTGCAGGGCGGGGTCGGAGGGGGCGCGCGCCCGGCAGGCGCGGCAGACAAGGCAACCGTCCATCACATCCAAAATAAACTCCCCTGCCGTCCCGCCGCACTCCCGGCACGCCGACAGGTCGGGCATGAAGCCCAGCAGCGCGGCGGCGCGGATTTCAAAGGCGGCCTTGAGCAGGTGCGGGTCGATCTTGTCCTCGGACAGGGCGTAGAGGGAGTTAAGCACCAGCCGCAAAAAGGGCTTGTCGGGCTGGGCGGTGGCGGTTTGGTTGACCACATCGCACAGGTACGCCGCCAGGGCGGTTTTCTCGATACTGCTTTGGATGGCAAAAAAGCCCTCGATAGGGTCCACATCCCGCACCCAATACTGCTCCCCTTTTTTGTACAGCAAAAACAGACTGTAACAAAAAAGCTGCATGGGCGCCAAATAGCGGCTTTTCAGCGAGCGCCCCCCTTTGGCAAACGCGCTGATAAGCCCGCACTCCTCGGTGAAAACAGTGAGCAATAAATCACTCTCGGCATAGGCCGCCGTGCGGGTGACAACCCCCTTTACCTCGACTATCATTTACTCTTCCCTGTAGCCCATATGGCGCAGGGTGTGCGCGTTGTCCCGCCAGTTTTCCTTGACCTTGACCCATAGCTCCAGGTACACTTTGGTGCCAAAGAACTTTTCGAGATCCTCGCGCGCATAGGTGCCAATCGTCTTGAGGGCGGCGCCGTTCTTGCCGATGATGATGCCCTTGTGGGTCGGCTTCTCGCAGAAAATCTCCGCGCGGATGCTGAGCAGTCCCCGCTCCTCCTTGAAGCCTTCAATCACCACGGCGGTACCGTGCGGGATCTCCTCGTCCAGCGTGCGCAAGAGCTTCTCCCGGATCACCTCGGCGGCAATCTGCTGCTCGGGCTGGTCGGTGAGAGCGTCCTCCTCAAAAAACCACTGGCTTTCGGACAGGTAACGGGCGCACTCATCCAGCAGGATGTCCACCCCTTTTTGGCTCTTTGCCGACAGGGGAACCACGGCGTCAAAGTCATGCCGGGCGGCATAGGCGGCAATGGTCTTGCCCACCGCCTCCGCCTGGACCGTATCGATTTTATTGATTGCCAAAATAGCGGGGCGGCCGCCCGACCCAATGTTTTTGATGATCTCCCCCTCAATGTCGCCGACCGAGCCGTGAGGCTCCACCACCAGCACCACCGCGTCGGAGTCACCCAAGGCGCCGGTAGCGGTTTTCACCATGAAGTCCCCCAGCCGGGTGCGTGGGCGGTGAATGCCGGGGGTGTCCAAAAAGACAAACTGGTCCTCGCCCACCGTGTGCACCCCGATGATCCGGTTGCGGGTGGTCTGCGGTTTGCGGGAGACAATGGCGACTTTCTCGCCCAAAATGGCGTTGAGCAAGGTGGACTTGCCGACATTCGGCCGGCCGACAATGGCGATAAATGCTGTTCTTTTCATATCATTTCCTTTATGGTTTCATGCGCATGCTGTTCAAAATGGATCTCTGTCGCCCGAACATATCCTCCTCGTCCGCCTCGGAACGCTCGTGGTCGTACCCCAGCAAGTGCAGCGTGGCATGGACCACCAAAAACGCCACCTCACGCAAAAAGCTCTGCCCGAACGCCGCCGCCTGCTCGGCCGCCTGCGGGGCGGAAATCACAATGTCGCCCAGCTCCAGCAGTCCCCGGCGGGGCAACTCCTCCCGCTCCCACAGGGGGAAGGAGAGAACGTCGGTGGGCAGGTCCTTGCCCCGGTACCGCCGGTTCAGTTCCGCGATGGTCGGGTTGTCGCAGAGCTGCACCGAGACACTCACGCGCCGGCAAAGCCCCTCATGGGCCAGCGTGGCGGCGACGGCTGCCCTCACGGTGCGTATCAGGGCGGCAGGCTGCGCCGCAGGCAGGGTCTCGGGCAGTGCCACAGGCACCCCCAGCCGGCGGGGGAGACGGTAGGTGGCGCGCAACAAAGCGGCTTTTATGCTCATTTGTTTTGTCCCCCCAGTCGTTTGACTTTGAAAGAGCGGGGCTTGTCCGCATGGGCTTTGCTTTCCCTCTCGTGCCGTTCATAGGCGGTGATGATCTGTTGGACCAGCTTGTGGCGCACCACATCACGCTCGGTGAACTGGTGGATGGCAATGCCCTCAATATTTTTCAGAATTTTCGCCGCCACGCTCAGCCCGCTCTTTTTGCCGAAAGGCAGGTCGGTTTGGGAGGGGTCGCCCGTCACCACGGCGCGGGAGCGGTTGCCCAGTCGGGTCAGAAACATTTTCATTTGCTCGCTGGTGGTATTCTGCGCCTCGTCCAAAATGATGAAGGAGTCGTCCAGCGTGCGCCCCCGCATATATGCCAGCGGGGCAATCTCAATGGTGTTGCGCTCGACATGCCGGGCGTAGTTCTCCGCCCCGAGCATCTCAAACAGCGCGTCATAGAGCGGACGGAGATAGGGGTCAATTTTACTCTGCAAATCCCCGGGCAGAAAGCCCAGATTCTCGCCCGCCTCCACGGCGGGGCGGGTGAGCACGATGCGGCTGACCGTCTTGTTTCGCAGGGCGTCCACCGCCATGGCAACCGCCAAAAAAGTCTTGCCGGTGCCGGCAGGGCCGATGCCGAGCACCACGGTATTGTGCCGGATGGCGTCCACATACTTGCGCTGTCCCACTGTTTTCGGTTTGATGGGCTTGCCCCGGGTGGTCACGCAAATGACATCGCCCCCCAGATCCTTGAGGTCCCGGTGCAGACCGTCCGCCACCATGCCGATCACATACTCCACGCTTTGTTCCGCCAGGGTCTCCCCCGCGCTGGTCATGCGCTTGAAGTACTCCAGTACCTCGGCGGCTTTTTCAACATTTTCCTCCTCACCGCGGATGAAAATGGCGTCGCCGCTCCCGTCGCCGGTGGTGTGCGCATTGGTGATGCGGACCCCGAAATGGGCCTCCACCTGGCTGATATTTTCATCGCGGATGCCGAAAATGGCAGAGGTCTGCTCGCTGGATGTGGTGGTGACGATTTTTTCGGGCATAATGGCTCCATTCTTTTGTTTTTTCCGAACAGGGGGTATTCATATCCATTTTAATCTTAATCCACCAAAAATTCAAGTGGTTTTGCAATATTTTCAATAAAGACCACCTCGCAGTGCAGCCGGTAACAACCGTCCTCAAACACGCCGCTGACCTGTTTGCTGAGCAAAGTGGCGTCCGAAAGCAGCAGCTCCAGCTCCCCTTGCAGCCGCCGGTGCGCCAGCTTCAGCGCCTGCAGTTCGGTCAACCGGTAGACCTCCTCCCGACAGGGCAGCTCATAGGTAGTTTGCACTGATACGGGCAGTCGAATCATGTCAAACAGATAAAGCTGCTTGCTTTTGGTGAACACCTGCGTCTGCCCGCCCACGCTTGCCCTGTCAAGGAGGGGGAGTTGCAGTCCCAAAATACGGAGGGTGAGGCCCCGCGTCCTGCCGGTGCCGTAGATGTTGACGGTGTAGTCAAGGGGGATTTCAATGACCATGTCCCGACTGACCACCCCCAGCACCTCCCCGCGGGCATAGGTAATCTTGGGGCCCTGTGCCGTGTCATACACGCCGGATACCAACAAGTCTCCCGCCTTGACCACGCCGCCCACCCGCACCGCCGCCCTGCCGTCGGCGATGAGCAACTCATGAATGACCGCGTCGGAGGCAGCAACCAGGTTGGCGCCGATGTGCGGGTTCTGTTCGCCCCGGGTCGCCTCTCCCCGCTTTTTCTCGATCACCTCCACCTCCGCCACCGTGCCCCTCAGGTGGATGGCCATCCAGCCGATCTGCTCGGAGTGCTGCAGGTAGCGGGCGGCGATGTCGTCGCAGTCAAGGGTGTAGCGAAAGGCGCCCATGGCCATTCCCAGCGTGGAAAGCTCCTCCAGGATGGCGTCCTCATCCACGCCCGTGGCAGACTCAATACGCACCTCCCAGACAAAAGAGGTGACCAACAGGTAGAGAAACACCGCCAGCACCGCGCCGACAGTCACCCCGGGGCGCCGCCGCAGTACGGCGACATACGCGGGCAATCCCCGCAGGGCGGAGGTCTGCCGCCCGATATGTCCCGCCTCCTCGATGGCGGTGAATGCGCTGTATGGGGCGGGGCGCAGCCTGACGACAAAGGCCTCCGCCTCGTGTTCGCTGCTGTTTTCGATGCCGTACCGAAAGAGAATATCCAGCACCTGCCCTGCCGCTTCAGGCAGAAAGGTGAGGCGGTAATACCCGTATAAAAAGTCCATCACTCTGCTCATCGGCCGCCCCCCGCTTTCATGAAAGTAATGTGGGCGACCCGCCCGCGCACTTCCACCGCCCCGGTGGTATAGGTACAGCAATGGAGCTGCTCGCCGGTCAGTTCCAGCACTTCTTTGCCGGTTGAAAACTGCAGTTTTTGCTCGCTGTAATGCAAAATCTTCCGGATGCCCACCGCCACCACCCGCATCAGCCCGCCGCTGTCCCGCTGAATCTGCAGTTTTAGCCCTCCGGATAAGGTGAGGGGCACGGGGATTTTCGGCACCCGCTTCTTGCGGGGGTCCTCTCCCTTCGGCGGGGCCGCCCGAGGCGATGGTTCTTTTTTTGTAGGCATGAATCCGTGTCCCTTCCACTATACTGTACTATCACCATGTATATGAAAAGGGAGCGGTAGGCATGACCGACCAGCAAAGAATCTCCGCACGCCAAAAGCTCGCACCCCTGCCCCTGCTCGGCCTGCTGCTGTTTTTCCTCTATGCCGAGCAGGTGGCGCAGGCGGTAGGAGCGGGGCTCTCGTTGTGTGCCCGCGTGATTGTCCCCTCCCTGTTTCCCTTTATGGTGCTCTCGGAGGGACTGCAGGGGTACGAGATTCCCTTTGGCCGGATAGTGAGCGGAAAGTGGTTTGAAAAAATTTTCAGAGTCAACCGGCAGGGGGTGCTGCCGCTGCTCCTCGGACTTTTGTGCGGGTTCCCGCTGGGCGCCAAAGCGGTGTGTGACGGCTACAAAAGAGGAGCTTATACAAAAGCAGAGGCCGAGCACCTGGCGGGGTTTGTCAACAATACCGGCCCCGCCTTTGTGGTCGCGGGGATTGGCGCGGGGATGCGCCGGAGTGTGTCGGACGGACTCCTGCTCTACGGCATCCAAGTGGTCTGCGCCCTGCTGGTGGGGGCGCTGTTTCGCCCGGGGAGGCCGTGTGCGCGGCGGGAGCGCGTGGGGGCACCCGCCCCTGCCCTGCCCTTTGTGCGGTGTGTCTGGGAGGGGGCGCTGCACACCCTCTATGTCTGCGCCTTTGTGGTATTCTTCGGGGTGCTTTGCTCGCTGGCAGCGCTCGCCTGCCGCAATGAATGGGTCACCGCGATGCTCGCCGGTTTCTTGGAGATCGGCAACGCAGCGGCGCGGCTCTCCCTGCTGGCCGAGGCGCACCCGCACCTGTCCTTCGTGCTCACAGCGGGGGCGGTCTCGTTCGCGGGACTCTCGGTGCATCTGCAGTCAGCCCTGTTTTTTGCCGAGGCGGGGCTGCCGCTGCGGCGCTATCTGTTCATGAAATGTGTCTGCGCCTGTTTCGCCATGGGGTTGGCTTGGGGGTTGTGGCGCTTCTGTGCCTGAGGGGAAAAGAAACAGCAGGGAAACCAACGGTTTCCCTGCTGTCCTTTTGTGGGAATTACCCTTGCAGGCGGGCTTCCAAAGCCGCCAGCTCGTCGAGATAGGTTTGGGGCAGTCTCTCGCCGATCAGCGCATAAAACTCCTTGATGCTCGCCACGTCCGCCAGCCAGCTGTCACGGTCGATGCTGAGCAACTCCTCCAGCACATCCTCGCCGAGATCAAGACCCTCGGTATTGATGTCCTTGGCATAGGGGAGGTAGCCGATGGCGGTGGTCTTCGCCTCCACCTTGCCGGCGCAACGGTCTAAAATCCAGAGCAACACGCGCATGTTGTCGCCAAAGCCCGGCCAGATGAAGTGTCCCTCCTCATCGGTGCGGAACCAGTTGACATGGAAGATTTTTGGGAGATGGGCGGCTT
>Ga0265293_10002013_pt1 | contig 42490 bp, 27 predicted proteins | sample Munlanlewell138R_FD_192505 | JGI IMG/M metagenome (GOLD analysis project Ga0265293, IMG submission 192505) | Leachate microbial communities from a municipal landfill in Southern Ontario, Canada - Leachate well 138R | ecosystem: Engineered > Solid waste > Landfill > Unclassified | place: Canada...
TAGTGAGTTTATTAGAGCAAATAGTTTCTTGAAATTTTCTTCGCTTTGCTCAAGAAGCTGTTGTTTTGTTGTAGGACGTGCCATAAAAATTTGATTTTTTGTTTGTTCTGCATGCTGTCGGTTGTTACTTTACAATGACTGCTAACGGTTTGGCGGTATGAAACGTTGGGGATTTCGGAGCTACTTCAAATGATGAAAAATATAAAATTGATAAACAGACTTTTCTTAGCACTCATTTTTGCACTCCTATTAAGTGGATGTGAGTTCTTAGATGTTGATAAAGAGCTTGCGGAGAATGTGACACTCGACGAGGTGTTTCAAAATCCCAACTACACGAAAAGGTGGTACGCGGAAGTCTACCAATGTATGCCCAATTATTCTGAAATGGGACTGGGTGCCACTTCCGGCTTCACAGGAATATGGAACATGTTGTCGGGCGACGTGGGCACGGGTCGCGGCCCCGGCTTAGCAGCCATGCAATCCGGATTTAACGCGGAGAGTGCATCGTTCCATAAATGGTGGTCCCTCTACAGGGTAATACGACAAGGAAGAATCTTCTTGGAGATGGCCCCTGAATCGATGGGCAACCCCGTGGATGCAACCTATATTGGCCGTGAGGAGATGAATCGGATGAAAACTGAGGTAAACTATTTTATCGCCTACAGTTATTTTCAACTGTTCGAATTATACGGGCCGGTACCCATCGTGACCGACCTGGCCGATCCTACTGATCCCAATATCGATTACGCGCGGGCACCTCTCGACGAACTGATCGGCTATATCGATAATCTTCTGGATGACGTGATTAAGTCCGGACATTTGCCGGAAACGAACTTCAGAAATCAATCAGAGACAAATCCTACCAACAGGTACGGGTTGGACCAAATTGCTCGTCCAACCGTCACCGCCGCATTGGCACTTCGCGCGAGATTATGGGTGTACGCTGCTTCCCCTCTTTTTAATGGCGGATACGAAGAAGCGTTATCGGTGAGTAACCATGATGGTACGCGACTCTTTCCTGATTATGACGCTAGCAAATGGGTGACGGCTAAAAATCATCTTGAAACGTTGCTTAACTGGGTAGAAACAAAAGGATATGCACTGCATAAAATATATGACGAAGATACCGGAAACATTAACCCACATGAATCCGTCTACAGGTTATTTCAGGACTTCACCGACGAGATCCTATGGGCAACGGGTGTTAATAACTTCCGTGCCGTTACCTTGGACATGGAGCCGCGTACCACCCCGAGAGACATTGCCTCAAGCAATTTTGGAAACGTGGGACTTTTTCAGGAAGGAGTGGATGAATTCTTTATGGACAACGGGCTCCTAATCACTGATCCCGGTTCCGGATATACCGAAGCAGGTTTTTCAAGAGTGAGGAACTATACACGTATGGATCCAAACGAAGAGAAATACGACGAACATATCAGCAATATGTATGCAAATAGGGAGCCTCGTTTTTACCAAGCGGTTACGTACGAGGGTAGGAGCTGGTACCAGGACTTGACGACGAATAAGCTTGGCAGCAATTATCGTGTGTTCTTTAGCCGAGGTGGAGGTGCCGATAATACATCGCAGGAAAATCCACGTACCGGCTATATGTTGAATAAGTTTAAAAACAGGAGTTTACTAAATCAGGGAACGAATATCCGAACCTGGGGACGCCCATGGATTTTGTTCCGCTTGGGTGACTTTTACCTGTACTACGCTGAAGTGTTAAACGAGATAAATCCAAGCGATCCGTTGATCATTGAATATTTGGATAAAATCAGGGAGCGTGCAGGTATTCCCGGATACCAGGAGCTTGCGGCGCAAGGCGTTAAGAATGTTATTGGAAACCAGGAACTTCAACGCGAAGCCATCCAACAGGAAAGAAGAGTAGAGATGTTCGCGGAAGGTAACCGCTATTTCGATATTCGTAGGTGGATGACAGCCGATGATCCGGAAAGCCCTGACCAACAGCTGGTGTTCACGGGAATGAACATGAATGTTCCTGCCGCGAACTGGGATTCTGCTGGAAGATTTGAAAGTTATATCGATAACTATGGCCCCGGCAGTTATTACGATAGGGTGGTGATCGAGAACAGGGCCTTGAGAAGAGCGATGCTCTTTTATCCGGTTCCCTATAACGAGATTCAAAAGAGTGAACTCTTAGTACAAAGCCCACTATGGTAATACACGCTAAATGCTTGTATAATGTATACAATACAGAGCTTCAAATAATAAATTAATTTCGGTAAATCACTCGAAAATAGAAGCAAAACAATAAAATTTGTTGGCAACTATCCTTTCGAGTGATTTGCCTTTTCATGCTATGAACCGAATGATATATATACTGAGTTTTTTATTGCTCTTTCTCAATTGTTCGAAAGAGAAAGATATAGAAATAGTCGAAAATGGCGACTCTTATTTCAAGTTGTCCCAAGAATCCAATGCTACGCTGGAAGTTCCTTATCGGGGAGGAACATATACTTTGTTCTATGAAACCAATATCGAAGAAACCTTGTATAGCAGGGTAACTGCTTCGGTGGAAGGAGGAGCCGGATCCTGGTGTAAGGCTTCTGTAGATAGGGATAGTAAAAATGTGAAAATTGAGGTCGCGTACAACGAAAACAGTTCGCCCCGGGAGGCAACTATCTTGCTCAAGATCGAAGAGTTTACGGTGCCTATCGAAATAATTCAACAGGAGTTCATTTCAACCGAGATTGGTGAGAAATGGGAGAAAGTCGAGATTCTTTCCGGGTGGGCTCCCGATTACATCACCGAAGATAATAAAATAGAAAAAGCATTCGACGGAGATGTAACTACCTATTTTAACTCGAAAGCGGGTGAAGTGCAGTATCCCTATGAAGTGAAATTCACGTTAAATACTACACGAAGCGTTACCCACTTGATATATTATCCACGAAGAGATAGTGGGACTCGCTGGGGGCAATTTGGAGAATTTGAGGTGTGGTATAATACATCAACCAATTCTGACTTCGTGAAGGCGGGCAGCTTCGATTTTTGAAGAGCTGAACAATCCGAGTACCGCGTGGTTCGAAACACCCATCGATAGCCCTAACGAGATACTTATTAAGGTGCTTTCAGGATACAACAACCGGGTATCTATCGGGGAGATCGAGTTCTATTCGGAATCGGGAAATTCGTTTGATTATTCCAGTATCTTTAACGATAAGGCATGCTCAGAATTGAGGCCGGATGTGACGATGCAAGATATTGAGGCTATTCCCGAGCCTTTCTACAAAGATCTCGCTCAACGAATTTTTGCAGGCACGTACGATTCGGAATTCCGTGTTCAAAAATATCGTCCTTACCAGCATCCTAACTTTGCAGCTGCGGAATTAAAAACGGGCAAGTATAGCCTGCGTGATAATGCTACAGGGATGTTTTATGATAATTTCGATGAAAACTTAATCGTATTCGTTGATGATCTAAACGAACAGAGTATTAGCCTGAATATTATTGATTTTCAGGAAAGTGCAAACGAGGGGGTTAGCTACCCGTTAAACGAAGGGGTGAATGTGCTTAAGCCTTCAAAAAAGGGACTTATCTATATTCTCTATCACGTGGACGATCCGTTGCCACTGAATCCTTCCTCCGACAGTGATAAACGAGATATCGATAAAAGAGCCGTAAAGGTTCATATCGCCTCTGGAAGAGTAAACGGTTTTTTTGATATACGGAAACACGATAATAACGATTGGAAAAGTATTCGAGACAATGCATCAGCAGCAGAGATTGATGTCCTTGGCTTGCATTCGCACGTGGTCTGGAACGTGAAGGATTACCAAGATTACGATACCGATATCGTGTTAATGACCAATTATATCGACAACCTCGTAAAGCAACAACATGAGTTCATGGGATTATATCACTATAATCGCTCCTTTAAAAACAGGCATTTTATCCGGGTGGATTATCATGTTCCGGCCGCGTATGCTACGGATTACAGAACCGTGTATAAAAACACGCTTTACAAAGAGGTGTTTTGCTCGGAAGATGGTTTTAGAAGACGGTTATGGGTGTTAGGACACGAGGTGGGTCACGTGAATCAAACACGCCCCGGTTTAAAATGGCATGGAACCACCGAGGTTACAAACAACATCTACGCGCTCTATAACCAGAAGATGGTTCACGGTGAGGCCAGGCGGTTAACCACGGGTGAAGGAAGACAAGGTTATAGTTCGGGTAACGATGGATATGACGTTGCTTTTGAACGGATCATAGATGCAAAGCGTGACTGGTATATAGGGGGTGAGAACTTTTCATCGAACTATATACCAAGGTTGGCACCATTCTGGCAACTGTACCTCTACCTGGTTCAAATAGAGAAGCAAGAGCATTTTTATCACGACCTTTTCGAGTATTTCAGAACCCACGCCAGTCCAAGCGACGAGGGAGAAAGACAACTCGATTTCGTAAGGCAGGTGTGCCATGTAAGCCAGTTGAACCTACTGGTTTTTTTGAAAAATGGGGCTTCTTAACGCCGATCAATCTCGATATTAATGATTACGGTGTCAGGCGGATTCGTATCACTGAAAGTCAGATAGCCAACTTGAAGAGCGAGATTATTAGTAAAGGGTATAAAGAGCCCACCATTAATGTTCATGAGTTGACGGATACGAACTACAAACAGTTTATAAAGTAGGTATCCTCCTTTATCGCGTGTACCATTGATACATTTTTTCGACCCCTTTGTCGATTTCAATGGTGTGACGCCACCCCAAGCTATTTAACTTGGTTACATCGGTGAGTTTTCTTAGGGTGCCATCCGGTTTGGTACTATCGAATAGAATCTCCCCGGTGTAACCGGTTTTTCTTTTTATCAACAGGGCTAAATCGTGGATGCTGATCTCTTTGCCCGTTCCTATGTTAATGTGACAATTTCGGACTTCGGTTTTTCCTTTCGAGAGTTGTGAGAAATCCACGTTCTCCATGATAAAGACGCACGCGTCGGCCATATCCTCGCTCCATAAGAACTCCCGCATCGGCTTGCCGGTGCCCCATAGCTCAACACCCCGATCCGAAACACCATATTTTGTTAATATCTCTTCCACGCGCGATCGAGGAGCATCACCCGATACTCCTTCTATTGGACGCTTCTCCAGATCTTTTTGTATTGCCTCCCAATCGTTGTTCATCCACGCTTTTGCTAGATGAATCTTGCGAAGTATCGCGGGAAGAACATGGCTCTTTTCAAGATCGAAATTGTCATTCGGGCCGTAGAGGTTGGTAGGCATCACGGCGATGTAGTTGGTGCCGTATTGAAGATTAAAGCTCTCGCACATTTTCAAACCGGCAATCTTCGCGATGGCGTAAGGCTCGTTGGTGTATTCCAAGGGCCCCGTGAGCAAGGAATCCTCCGCCATTGGTTGAGGAGCCTCCCGAGGGTAAATGCAGGTGCTGCCCAAGAAAAGTAGTTTCTTCACGTTGTTGCGGAAGCTCTCGCCAATCACGTTGTTCTGGATCTGCAGGTTGCGATAAATAAAGTCGGCTCGATACGTGTTGTTTGCCACGATACCCCCCACGTGTGCCACCGCGAGAATCACGTGATCGGGCTGCTCTTCTTCAAAGAAACTCCTTACAGCGGTTGCATCCATGAGATCCAACTCTTGGCGAGTTTTACCCACGAGGCGAGTGTACCCCTTCGAACGAAGATTATTCCATATGGCGGAACCCACCAGCCCACGATGGCCGGCTACATATATCTTACTGTCTTTATGCATGATTTATCTTGTTAAACGATTTAAACATATTTCGATTTCACAATCTCAAGCGGGTACAAATATAACATCAACTAACCAATTTCACTCAATCTCGATAGAACAAAATTTCAGGGGATGGGTTCGAGAGTTTGACACATGTAGCAAATCAGACAAAATGTGTATCTTTGCAAAACGCACGCGATGCTAACCCTAATGAATTCTATCCTGAACCCATTTTGCCGCTTTTCGCATCATTCAATGAGAACAAAGAACAATAAATAGTATTAAAAATAATTTCAAAAGCCATAATAATATGAACGTAAACAGAAGGGAATTTATCAAAAAAATGAGCGCGGGAGCAACAGGAATCGCCGTAAGTGGTTCATTAATGGGCATGCCGGCAAAAAACTACAAACGAATCATCGGATCCAATGACCGTATTCAAGTTGCCATAGCCGGGCTTGGCCGCAGGTTAGGTGCTTTTTACGAACCCATAGCAGCAAAGAACGCGAATGTAGAATTGGTGTATCTGTGCGATGTGATGGAAAAACAACGGGTAAGAGCCTTGCAGAACTTTTCCAAACATATCGACTATAAGCCCAAACTGGAAAATGATATCCGTAAAGTACTCGATGATCCTAAAGTGGATGTATTGATTAATGCTACCCCGGATCACTGGCATGCTCCGGGATCTATCATGGCAATGAAAAATGGGAAACATGTGTATCTGGAAAAGCCATGTAGCCACAACATGTTCGAAAACGAACTACTGGTGGAAGCTTCTAAAAAACTGAATAAAGTGGTGCAAATGGGCAATCAGCAACGTTCGTCTCACCATACCATCGAAATAATTCAGGAAATTCATCGTGGTGTCATCGGAACACCCTATAAAGCTCTGGCTTTTTACACCAACACCAGAGGCGAAGTGCCCTTGCAAAAAAAAGCGGCAGTACCCAACGGCCTCGACTGGGAACTTTTCCAGGGTCCTGCCCCGCGTCGCGAATACACGTCTGAAACTTGGGATTATAACTGGCACTGGTATGGATGGGATTACGGCACCGCCGAAACGGGAAACAATGCCACCCATGAACTGGATATTGCACGTTGGGCGTTAGGCGTTAACTTTCCCCTCCGGGTAGATGTAGAAGCGGCCAAACGCCATTTTGTCCACGATGGTTGGGAAATGTACGACACCATGGATGCGACCTTTCGTTTCTCCGGGGACAAAATAATCCTGTGGGATGGCAAAAGCCGTAACGGGTATGATACGTATGGAGGTGGGAGAGGAACAATCATTTATGGAAGCGAAGGATCGGTGTTTATCGACCGGAACAAGTATCATCTGTTTGACAGGAACGGAAAACTGGTGAAAGATAACCAGTCGTCCGCGAACGAGGCGGGAACAGCTTTAGGAGGAGGTGGTGACATGACTACCGGGCACGTGATCAATTTCTTTGAAGCGATCAGGGGCAAAGAGAAGCTCACCGCTCCCATCGATGATGCCAGTATCAGCATGGCCATGGTGCACTATTCAAACATAGCATACCGCATTGGGAAAGGATTTGATATTGATGATAAAACAGGCAGAATGTACGACCGCGATGCGATGAGGCTATGGAGCCGCGATTATGAACCCGGATGGGAGCCATCAATACATTGAAGCTACATCCTGATGAGCATCTTACAGACCGAAATACAATTTGTTCCGGGCGTCGGTCCTAAGCGAGCCGAAATCCTCAACAAGGAAATCGGGATCTTTACCGTGGGCGACCTGCTTAGGTGGTATCCTTATCGCTATATCGATCGAAGCCGGATCTACTATATTCATGAAATTGATCAATCGGCCGCCTATATTCAGTTAAAGGGGAAAATTATGGCCTTCGAGACCTTCGGAGAGGGTAGGCGGCGACGGTTGGTGGCTCATTTTTCCGACGGAACAGGTTTCGTGGATCTGGTGTGGTTTCAGGGAATACGCTTTATCGAGGGTAAGTACAAACTTAACCAAGAATATATTGTATTTGGTAAACCCAATCTTTTTAACGGAAAATGGAATATCCCTCACCCGGAGATCGACCCGTTTATGAACGAGACAGACGCTCCCGAAGGTTTGATGGCAATGTATAATACCACGGAGAAGATGAAAAATCGCTATCTTAACTCCAAGGCTATGCAAAAAATCATCGAAAACGCCTTTGGCCTGATCAAGGAGCCCCTCCCCGAAACTCTGTCAAACGATGTGGTGAAAGCAGCGAAATTAATCTCTTTTCATGAAGCAATCGAGAACATCCATTTTCCCAAATCAGCCGGGTTGCTTCGCGACGCTGAACTACGACTAAAGTTCGAAGAGCTGTTTTATATTCAGCTCAACATCGTGCGTTACGCGGCCGACCGGAAGGAGAAGCTCAAAGGGTTTGTGTTTAAGAAGGTCGGCGATTATCTCAACTCGTTTTTACAAACATCAACTCCCGTTCCCGCTTACAAACGCTCAAAAGCGTGTAATTAGAGAAATACGACGCGACACGGCTTCAGGTAAACAGATGAATCGACTCCTCCAAGGCGATGTGGGAAGTGGTAAAACGATGGTTGCTATCATGTGCATGCTTATCGCTTTAGATAATGGGTTTCAGTCTTGTTTGATGGCTCCTACCGAGATATTGGCATCGCAACACTTCGACACCTTCCGGGAGATGCTCAGAGGGATGAACGTGCGAGTGGAATTACTCACCGGTTCCTCGAAAAAGAAAGATAGAGAAGAAATTCATAGCGGTTTGCAATCCGGAGAGATCAATATCTTGATTGGGACGCATGCACTTATCGAAGATGTGGTGCAGTTTCGTAACCTCGGTTTCGTGGTAATTGATGAACAGCATCGATTTGGGGTAGCGCAACGTGCCAAATTATGGACGAAAAATGAACGTACACCACACGTGTTGGTGATGACGGCGACTCCCATCCCCCGCACGTTGGCAATGACGGTATATGGCGATTTAGACGTTTCGGTAATTGATGAGTTGCCCCCCGGCCGTAGACCGGTACAAACACTCCACCGGTACGATCAAAAAAAGGGTGCCCTCTACCAGTTTATTCGTGGCCAATTAAAGGCAGGGCGACAGGCTTACATCTTGTATCCATTGATTGAAGAGAGTGAGAAGCTCGACCTGAAGAACTTGGAAGAAGGGTATCAGCACATCAAGGAAGCATTCCCGGAATTTACCGTCTGCAAGATGCACGGGCGAATGAAACCGGCGGAAAAAGAGGAGGTGATGCGAAGGTTCGTTGCCAACGAGGCGCACATTATGGTCTCCACTACCGTGATCGAGGTGGGGGTTAACGTGCCCAACGCGAGCGTGATGGTGATCGAGAGCGCGCAGCGATTTGGGCTCTCACAGCTTCACCAATTGAGGGGAAGGGTAGGGCGGGGAGCCGATCAGTCTTTTTGCGTGTTGATTACGCCCTACGAGATATCGGCCGATACCCGCAAGCGGATGGAGATCATGACCGAGAGTAATGATGGGTTCGTGATTGCCGAAGCCGATCTTAAGTTGCGTGGCCCGGGCGACTTAGAAGGAACCCAGCAGAGCGGAATTCCTTTCGACCTCCAGATTGCCGATCTCGTGCGCGACAACGCGATCCTCTTTCGGGCACGTGAAGTTGCCGAGGAGGTCATCGATAAAGATCCTCAATTAAATCACCCGGAACATCAAGTACTCAAACAACAACTCGATCGAATAGGTGGCAACCGCTACGAGTGGGGAAGGATCAGTTGATGTGATTAAGGGGATAAGGGTATCTTCGTATTGTACGGTAAAATCCAAAAACTGCGCCTTGAAAATGAGTGATTAATCCGAAAACTCCGACATGAAAGTGTATATGTAATCCGAAAATTGTGCCTTAAAGGTGTGTTGTTAATCTTTTGTATTGGCCTTGAAGTGCTTATCCGCGAAATCCATGAAGCGCTCCCAGTCATAATCTGTCACGTCGTGTATCCCCTCGCGAATATGATAGCCCACGTCTTGCATGATAGGGTCGTGCACAGCGGGCATTTCATCCGACTCGATGGCCGAAAGGCCGTACAGACGGTATACCGGTCCCGCGTGGTAGGCAGCTAAAAACTCTCCTTTGGGGTCGGCCCACTGATCCTCCACCGTGCTCGCCACGTACGCCTTACGAGGTGCTATAAGCGCGATAAGCTGGTGCTGATCTACCGGGAGCGACTGTTCTCGCTTGTTGTACTGGCGGAAGTTCTCGCAGAACCAGTGAGGAAATGCGTTGTTGATGATATCGATAGTTTCCCCGAATTCTCTACGAAAAATAGCGGCTCCCCCGCAGCCGGAATTATTGGATATCACCACCCGGAAACGGTCGTCCTGAGCCCCCGCCCAGAGGGCCGCTTTCCCTTGTCGAGAGTGCCCCATGATGGCAATTTTATCCTCATCTATTCGCTCTTCTGTCTCCAGGTAATCCACGATTCGGCTCGATCCCCAGGCCCAGGCACCGAGGGCTTGCCACTCATCGCCTGCCATTTCTCCGGGGACGTAGCCCGAGAATAGCGGGATGATGCTTCTCTCTTTTAGTTGAGGATTATCTGGAAAGATATCGTGATAACACATGGTAGCGATGGCATATCCCCGGTCGATGATTTTTTCAAGAGGCCATCGGTTCATTTGATTTCCCCGTTCCCAGTCCGGGTGCTCTGGCCCTTTCACTAAATGAAAGACGGGTGAGAACACGATCGTTTTATCCAAAGTAGTGCTATGATTCCCTTTATAATTATACCCCACGAAAACAGGGACTTTCCCTTTGGCCTTATTGGGAAGGTATAACAAAAGGATGGCTTCTCTCGTTTCCTTTCCATTAGAGAAAATGAATCTCACTTGCCGCGAAGTCGCTTTCCCTCCCATCGCGTTGTTGTTTTCTGAAATTAGCTCGTATGTAACACCTATTTCATCGGTCGGGGTACGGCCATATACTCGCGATGCAAACAACTCCATTAATTCCGGTCTCCGCTGCTTCTCCCACTGTTCAACCGTTGTCACGGCTGTACCACTCTCGGTTTTCAAGAGCTCCGGGAGCACGTACGAGGACACCTTCGATTCATCATAATTCACGTTCCGTTGCGAGAACAGCAGCGCGGCGCAGAGCCACACGATTAATAATCCAATATTCCTTTTCATACCGTTGTTGTGTTTTTTATTCAATTCTCTCATGCACGTCGCATTCAACAAAATCGCCCAATCCCGGATGGCGGTATCTCTCCCTCTATATTTTCACGAAAATCCTACGTTTATACATCACGTGAAGAATGTAGAAAATAATCAGGAAGTTGGTGAGCGTGAGAATGGCCGGGTAATACACCCCCGTGTACTTTTCCAATCCCCATAACAGGGAGTTGGGTATGCTTCGGAAATTAATGACCATTCCTACGGTATAGGCAACAATCGAGTTCATTCCGTATATTTTTAACCATTGCATACCTTGCCATTTTTTCTTGTAGTCGATGAAATAATAAAATAGTCCCATTAGTATAAAGCACCATCCGCCCGACCATAACGTCATGCTTGCCGACCATATTTTTTTGATAACGGGAGTTTGAAAACTTAATAGCCAACCACCCAGTAAAAGTACCGTTCCCATTAGCAGTAGCCATCCACTATTTTTGAGCTTATCTTTCCCGTGCTTCATGATCTGCCCCGCGAACACGCCCAGCATGGTAGTAACACCAAATACCATGCTAGTGAGCACCCACGTGTACCGGTAATTGTCCGAAAAGTGCCACATCCCATCTTCGGTGTAATACACTCCGTCGCGTACTCGCCCTAGAACAGACCGGTCTACCACTTCCGCAAAATTAGCCTCGGGACTGAAATCGCCCAAAAAAGTGAGTAACGCCCAGTAGCCCGCGAGCAGGAGGCTAGTGGCTATAATTTGTCCTTTTCGCGAAAGGTGTAAAAGAAGAATCGACGCTATAACATATCCCGCGGCAATGGCTTGCAGCGTGTTAGTATAAATACGTATTGCCTTGATATCGTAGCTAAATAAATTCCCTTGTACGGCAATACCAAGGATAAACAATATAAAAAATCGTTTCGTTATTTTCTTGTATATGGCTGATTTATCAGGCGAATGCCTGTATTTTTCAAACGAAAAAGGCATGGCGGCTCCCACCATGAAAAGAAACAGGGGCATTACCAGATCCCAGGCGGTGAACCCTTCCCAGTGAGCATGAGAAAACTGCTTCAGTAAAAACGACACGACAGGGATATCCGCCCAATGTTTGGCAAATGCCACGAAAACCGGCTGAAAAAACACCAACATGAACAGATCAAAACCACGTAGTATATCCAGGGATTCCAATCGCCCTTGCGGCATAGTCTTTACTTGCTGTTGATTCATTTTGCAGACAATTATTTAAAGTATTACAACTGCGTGCGGGATAAGCACGGCTTTTCAAAGCAAGACAAAAATTTATAAATTGCAAAAACGCGAGACAAAACTAATCAAAAAGAACTGAAATGTAAAATTTTCCCTCGAAAAGTTAATGAAACAGAGTCAAAAAGCAACTCCATCCCGTGGTGTGGTAACCACTTTGAAATAAAATGCACCCGAACCATTCGTCGATTTTCTCACCTTCTTAGTACTTTTGAAGCAATGTGAGTAATTTACTGTCTAGCTTATGGCCGGTACCACCGCTTCGTAGTCCACATCTTTTCGATTTGAATCGAGTAGGCAGAAAGCGCGGCGAATTGATAAAGTGAAATTATTCGCGAGTTGCTTTTTGATAAGTTGTATTTTTGTAAGTTATAAATTTGTAACTTGTAAGATGTAACTTATCTTTTCTTTGTAAGAAAGACGTGTAATTATGGGAGCACCTTTTTCACCATATTTCAAGAAAATAGGATGCGCCTCGGAATTACTCAAACAAGTTTGGTACTTCTCTCGGCTTTCACTATATTTGATATTCAAAAAAAATGAATATGTTTCAAAAATTAGTGGCCATAGAGCCGGTCAGCTTGATCCCCTCCGCGGAGAAAGCGTTGCACTCGTTTGCAAAAGAAGTGGTGATGTATCCGGGCATTCCAAAGGATGATAACGAAATCGCGAAGCGAATAGGCGATGCCGACGCGGTATTGCTTAGCTACACGTCGCGCCTTGAAAAAGGAGCATTGGAGCAATGTCCCAACGTGAAGTACATCGGGATGTGCTGTTCGCTTTATTCGCCCGAGAGTGCCAACGTGGATATCTTTTATGCCAATAGCAGGGGAATTACCGTGACGGGAATTCGTGACTACGGCGATGAAGGGGTGGTGGAGTACGTGGTTAGCGAGCTGGTTCGCTGTCTCCACGGGTTCGATCAAGAACCTTGGGGCGGTATGGCACGGGAGATTACCGGACTAAAAGCCGGTATCGTAGGCCTTGGCAAGTCGGGCGGCATGATTGCCGACGCACTTCGTTTCTTTGGCGCGGAGGTCAGCTATTTTGCCCGAAGCGAGAAAGAAGAGGCCAAGGCAAAAGGATATCGTTTCCTCCCCTTGGATGAACTGTTAGATTACAACGAGGCCTTATTCTGCTGCCTCAACCGCAACACGGTGTTACTGCACGAGGAGCAGTTCAAGAGGTTAGGCAACAAAAAAATGCTGTATAATACTGGACTCTCGCCCGCGTGGGATGAGGAGCCCTTCTTGAAATGGCTCGAAGGCGACAATCTATGTTTCTGCGACACAGTGGGAGCATTGGGAGGTGAGCACTTGCTGGATCATCCCAACGTGCGATGCATGCAGGTGTCCACGGGACGTACCCGTCAAGCATTCGACCGACTAAGCGAAAAAGTACTGAAAAACCTTTCCGATTTTACCGGAATTGCTGTGGAGTAGCTAGAGGAGAAGATGAAGAGGGTGACGCCACATGTTGGGAGCCACCCTCTTTCTCGTTATATATCATGCTGAAATTGTACTCTCAAGCGTGAATATAAAGCCATGTAAAGTTGCCATGATCAGAACACGATCGGGGAGTCGATATTTTGAAGGGTGCTCACTACTGACCAAGCGGCTATCTCGGGGGTGGCACTATAGACATCCACCACGGCATATACCTGCTCGTTTTTTATTTCAACTCGTTGCCTATCGCCCACGAAATCAGGAGTCGACTCCATGGCGACTTGCAGTTTTTCGGGGCCCACTGTCGCCAACGATGCGGCAACGGCCACGTTAAGTCCCGTCGGGAACGTTTCTATTGCTTCTCTAGCCGTGCCCGAGAAGACCGGTTGGTTGGCATTCTCCATCTCGGGGGTATAAAAACGGGATCTCCTGAATGAACTGACTCCCTTTTGATTAAGAAAAGATGCCGAGGCATTTCCCATGAGGGTGGCCGTCCGCAGCACATCGAACCCGCCCGTGGCACCTGAAGCGATATAAACTTTCGCGCCGTGCTCGGTAGCTACCTTTTTCACCTCCTTGTAAAAGGGGATATCGGCGAAAGCACCGATTGACAGGGTGACAATGGAAGTACCATTCTTCAATGCCGGGAGCGCGATCTCCTTCATGCCTGCCGGTGAAGCCGCCTCCACCAGGAACTCGGGTTTTAGGGCAAGCAGTTCGTCCAACGAAGTACATGCCTTGCACTCTCGTCCCTGTTCTAACATTTTCGAGGCTAGCCGTTCCGCTTTTGCTGCCGTACGAGAATAAACTCCCACCAAATCATAACCGGGTAATAACCCCTGCAGTAACGCGTCGGCCACGATGTGGGCCAGGTAACCGCATCCAACAATAACAATCTTTTTCATACTTTGCAAAGATACAGCCTTTTTACCATAAATCCATATCCTCGTTGCCGTGCCTTTGTCCTTGTCCTGCCACGCCCCTGTCGTGCAAATAGGACGAAAAATGTTGATTAGAGAGATATCCATTTTGCAATGGACAAATATAATCAGTTGTGATATATTCTGGTTATATTTGCACTATAACGTACAAGATGTTCTTACACAGTCAAAAAAATGAAACGTATGAGCAATATAAGCACGGATCTTCGTAAAGATTTCATCTCCGATATAAAAGGAATTATTAGTTCGGCCAGGAATTCTGCAATTAGAAGTGTTGACTTTGAACGTGTGAAAATGTACTGGAGATTGGGTGAGCGTATTTTCGTTGAAGAACAGCAAGAAAAAGAAAGGGCCGAGTATGGAAGCTACTTGATACCTGAAATTCCCGCTTTTTTCTAACCAGATTATTGTTAATTACACGTAATCTACTGATAAATAGTGAAAATATTTTGGCAAACCCTTGTTTTTCTCAAACAATATGGTTACATTTGTAACCATATTGAAGATTCATTGTCATGGGAAAAAGGGTCATCGAGATCAAGGCGAAGAATGGAACGGTATATCTCTACGAGGATGAGTCATACTGGGACAGGGAAAAGGGTTACTCAACGCACAAGCGCACCTGTATTGGCAAGAAGGGGGCAGATGGTGAGGCTATTTACAACACTTACTATAGGAACCGGGAAAAGATGCATCAACTAGCCGCAGAGGTAAAGAAGCCCAACGAGGTATCCAACACCACATTCGTTGGAGAGACGATGATACTTGACAAGGTGACCCGGGATACTGGTGTTTCACGCGTTTTGACCGAGAGCTTCGGGGAAAATGATGCCCGCAAGATCATCGCGTTGTCTTACTACCAGATATGTCGGGGGAAGGCATTGAGCAACGCGGAAGACTGGTTGGAGCAGCGCGGTTTGGGGAATATGGGGTTGAGTTCACAAAGGGTGTCCGAATTGCTCGAGAGATTGAAGCAAGACAAGGTGAACACGTTCTTTCAACTCTGGGCGGGGGAACACGCGGAAAAAGGGAGCCAGCTATTCGATTTGACCAGCGTGAGTACCTACGGCAAACGAAACCCTTACGCGGAGTACGGGTACAACAGGGATAGGGAAAACCTCGAGCAAATCAACCTGGCACTGCTGACCTCGTGTGGGAGCGGGCTGCCTATGTGGTACCAGGTGCTCCCCGGGAGCATGTCCGACAAGGTGATCCTGGATCAGGTGTTGTCGATGATGAAGAAGATGGAAGTTCCAAGGTTTACCTTCGTGGGTGATCGCGGTTTTTATAGTGACTACAACCTTGAGCTGTTGTCACGCGAGGGCTACAAGTTCACCATCCCGGTGCCGTCCAATGTCGCATGGCAAAAGAAATTGATCGCGGAACATCGCGACACACTTGTGCGCCCGGGGAACCTGATCGAGGGAAATGGGAGTATCATGTACGGGAAGACCATCTACAAGACTACCCCTGCTCATGGCAGAACCTGGTATCACCTGTATTTTGACCCCGCGAGAAAAGACAAGATCATAGCCTCTTTCATGCAAAAGCTAAGGGCTTTGAAAGATGAGCTGGAAGCAGACAAGCTTGTAGAATCACACCGGACGATGTATGAGCGTTACTTCATCGTCAAGGAGACCCCCGTTCGGGGCCGGTCGGTGAATTATAACGATGAGGCGATACAGGAGTTCATCAACAGTGACAGTTGTTACTGGGTACTGATCTCTACCTCAGCCAAAACGGCGGTTCAGGCACTGGAACAATACCGGGAGAGAAACGGTGTGGAATTGTACTTCGATGATGAGAAGAATCTCCTGGACTTGAGACGCCTGAAGAACCATAGCGAGCAGACGATCAAGGGAAAAATTTTCGTGACCTTCATCTCTCTGATCATCCTTGCAAGGTTACGAAAAATGGTGGGCCAGATTGACAAGAAGAAACGCAAACACTGGTCTGAACAAGATATGTTGCGCAAGGTGGAAACTTATGCAAGGGTTCACTTCGAGGGAAAATACAAGGATGTGTACTCCACACCCACCGCGGCTCAGCGACTAGTCTTCGACCTCCTGGAGATACCATACACCTTCAAGGGTAAGGAAAGTACATCGGGAAGAGAGCTGTAAATATGGTTACAAAAGCACGGGATTTTCGGTGATACGCAATCTGTCTGCCAGCATAACTCCAGAGTTTGGTAGTGGTTTTTCCGTCCGTATTTTAGAACAATGTCGCCAGTTTTATCGTACCTATCCAATTGCGAACGCATTGCGTTCGCAATTAAACTGGTATCAATATCGTCTTTTGATACAGATAGATAACGAAGATAAGAGGGAGTATTATGAGTTGGAAGCTGTAAATAACGGCTGGACAGGTAGGGAACTGGAACGACAAATAAATTCTGGACTCTATGAAAGACTATTATTGAGCAATGATAAGAAAACTATTTTAGAAGTTGCTCGCAAACAAAGGATACCCGAACAACCCGATGAGATCATAAAAGATCCGATGGTACTGGAATTTTTAGGTCTGAAGCGTGATGTTACATATTACGAGAAGGACTTAGAAAGCGCATTGATTACCAACTTGCAACTCTTTTTACTGGAAATGATTATCCGCAATAGTTCCTATTGTAAATTCTTGATTTGAAATCAGGCGCGTACGATACGGCGGCTATCAACAGCCTGTCAAACTGGTTTTCGCCGAAGTAACGCCTGTTGAACTTGTAACAGAACTGATTGAGGTAGTACTGTAAATACTCGGGTTTTACCTTGTAATACACGCCCAGGAGCTGTCGTTTGGCATTGCTGATCGCGGTGTGTACCCAAGGCAGCACGTTAGGTAGTTCCTCGTGTGGAACAACGGATGCCGTGTGTGAATGGACATGCTCTTTCAATTTAGTGTAAGAAGTTGAATCATCGGTGGTCAGATCCGCCGTGCTTTCAACATGCTCTTTGACATTCTTGGTAATTGTATCGGCTTTCAAGTCGTTGATGACTTTCATCTTCAGGTATCTGACCTTCTTGGGTTTCTTACCCGGTTTAGGGTTTTCAACCGTTTTGCTTTCAGCCATCACCAGGACCTTGGTCTTTTTTTAGCTTCCACGGCCGCGTTTCAACGGCTTCTCCTTCTCTTCAATGGATATCTCGGTGGAAAAGAAGGCGTCGTCCAGCTCGATGGCACCCTCGAGCGTGTACTTGTCATCGCGCTTGCCCATCACGTCACGTAGTTTATTGACCATTTCCCATATGGGCTGGTAACGCTTGTGCCCCAGCTGTCGCTGTATCTCGGCGGCGGAAAAGGAGCCCTTGGTAGCCGTGAGCAGGTGCATGGCCACGAACCAGTAACGGTATGGCAGGTTGGAATGCTGCATGACCGTGCCCGAACGCAGCGTCTGGCGTGCTTGGCAACGCTTGCATTCGTAGGCCTGCTTGTTTTCTAGCCAATAATGCTCCTTACAATTACAACGACGGCAGGTAACTCCCATTTGGTCTCTTAGTTGTTTGAATTTTTCCCGACAGGTTTCCTCATCGGGGTAATTTATAGCAAAATCCAGGATATTCATAATTTGAAATATTACATCTGTTTACGATGTAAATATAATGAATATCAGTGATTTGTGCAAGCATTTACGAACTTATTTATAACTATTTTTCTGCTAAATTCTTTAGGAATAACTGCGGATATACATTTTGTTTTTTTATTCGAAACCGATTTTTTCCCCATAGTTAATTTGAAACCGCTTGGTTCTTGATTTTGACAAATTTTGTCGCAAAATTACACAAAACCGTTGAATAAGTTGCCACTATTGGTGTTAAAAAGACCGAAGATCCTTACTTACAGCCCGCTAAAATAAACATCTTCGAAAACCAGCGAAGGAATACGCCACGACGAATTTAACCGCGGATCGTTTCCGGTTTCTGCAAGTGAGTTCCACAACGTAATCATGTTTCCGGTAACGTTCATTTCCGAAAGCGGCAAGGTAAGTTTACCTTTTTCGATAAGAAAGCCCTCGATCCCGTACGAAAAATCTCCGGTTGAACTGTTGCTGTTCCCCCCGTTGAATCCGGTAACAAGGATGCCGTGGGCCACATCAGAAATCAGGCCGTTCAGGTCTTTATTTCCCAGCTGCATGACCAGAATGGACGGATTGGCGACGGTTGGATCCACATACATTTTTTTTGCGTTGTAGGTGTCGATGTAATAGGTCTTCAGTACTCCTTTATCGAAAACACTCCGGCGTTCTGTGGCTACACCCTCACTATCGAAATACCGGGCTCCGGACGCACCGATAAGGTGGGGCTCATCCAGGAGTGTAAACTTGTCACTGCCCACTTTCTGCCCGAGCTTATCCAGCAGGAACGAGTTTTTCTGCTGCAAGGCGGAACCAAAAATAGCACTCAGCATCGGACGAAGCAACTGCCCTGAATTCATCGGATCGACCACCATGGTGTATCTACCCGACTTCGTTTTCTTCTGTCCGATTTTCTGCAGGGTGCGCTCCAATGCTTTTTGGCCTACTCCTTCCTTTACCAGTTTATCGAGATAGAGTGATGATTCGTACCAATAAGACGACGGACGGGCTTCGCCCTCACCTTTCACGGCTACACTTGCCGAGAGTGAGTACCACGATTGTTGGGTTTCACCTTCGAATCCATTGCTGGTTATCTGATAACTAAAGCCGTCTCCGTCACCATACGATGATTCCACCGAAATAATCCGTGGATCCTTGCCCAAGGCTTCTTCGGCAATTGCCTGTGCCAAGGCAACCTTATTGTCCGGATTTACAGCGCTGAACTTTGGATCAAGCAGTTGCAGGTCGGGCTTGCCTCCTTTGTAATAACGGGAGGCATCGGGAAGTACGCGTGCCTCGTCTTCAGCCAGGTACCGCGTGGATTCTACCCCGTTTCTGATAAACGATTCCAGTTCTTTCTTATCCAGCCGGTTGGTGGAATATGTTCCGTAACGTCCGTCTACATAAAGGAACAAGCTCATCCTGCTTTCCGAGGCTTGCTGCAGTTTATCCATCTGAGCATCACGAAGTTCAAAAGATGTGTTTGACCCCGAGTATAGTGATACTTTTGCTGCCTGGCAACCGTTCTTCAGGGCATAGTCCATGGCCCATTGTGCCAATTTTTTATTTTCGTTTGATATCATGACTCTCCTCCTACCGTTAATTTACTTACCAATGCCGACGGCATGCCACAGGTAACCGGACACGACTGTCCGTCTTTTCCACAAGTCCACGTGCCGTTATCTATTTTGTCGTTATCGGCTACCATAGTAATATCAGCCAATGCTTTCGGCCCGTTACCGATGATGTTAATGTCCTTGATGGGTTGGGTCAGTTTTCCGTTTTCGATAAGGTACCCCGATTTTACGAAGAACGTGAAGTCACCCGCGCCGATCTGCACCTGGCCGTTGGTGAATTTATCAACAAAGATACCGTTCTTTACCGAAGCGATAATGTCGGACTCCTTCACATTTCCTGCCTCCATGTACGTTGCGCGCATGCGTGGTATAGGCATGTTCCGGAACGATTCACGACGGCCGTTTCCGGTGGAAGCGATCCCATAATGCCTGGCGCTGATGCGGTCGTGCAGGTAGCTGGTAAGGATACCGTCCTTCACAATGTAGGTTTTCTGTCCGTATGTACCCTCATCGTCAATATTTATCGACCCGCGGTTAAACGGGATGGTTCCGTCATCCACCACACTGATATGTTCGTTGCATATCTTCTTGTTGAGTTGTTCGGAGAAAATGGAAATATTCTTCCGGTTAAAATCAGCTTCAAACGCGTGCCCGATAGCTTCGTGCAACAAAATCCCCGATCCGCCGGACCCCATAACCACCGGCATCTCTCCCCCTTTGGGTTTGATGGCTTTGAACAAGATGGAAGTGTTTTCCACGGCTTCTCGGGCGATTACATCGATAATGTCATCCGACAGGAATTCGAACCCTTTCCGGTAAGCTCTCGCCGAATGACTGTTCTCAAACCTCCCGTTTTCTTCCATAATACAAACCGCGCTCAGTGTTACCATCGGACGGTAATCGTAATAACTCACTCCCTCTGAGTTACAAAACAGTATGTGCGAAGTGCTATCGTTGAGCGACGCCGATACTTTTTACACCCGTTTATCGAGCGCAAAAATCTTGTCGTTCAGTTTTTGCAGGTAGGGTGTTTTCTCTTTCAGTGCTACACCTTCCCACGGGGTGGAGATTGCGTAGCAATTTGCTTTCAACGGCCTCTCAGTCAACGAAACCGGTTTCGTCTTCACACTGCTGCTGGCAATTCGCGCAGCTGTCCGGGCAGCTTTCAGCATTTCCTCGAGAGTAACGTTCTCGATGTAGGCATATCCAGTTTGATCTCCGGAAAGGACACGCACACCCATTCCAAAATCGATGTTAGAGTTACTCCGGTTTACCGCACCGTCTTGAAGTGCTACGCTATTGGTAAACGTATGCTCAAAAAACAAATCGGCATAGTCGCCGCCTTTCTCCAGTGCTACCGTCAACGTTTTACGAACATCGGCATGGGTTATACCAAAATGTTGCATCGCTGATGAAACCGGCGCAGCTTCCTTATTTCCAGTCAAATCGGATGCGAACGTGGGTGCAGCCACAGCCCCGGCAAGAGCCAGACCGCCAGTCCTGATAAAATTTCGTCTGTCCATAAAGTAGATTTATTGTTGGTTTATTCTTCAAATATGATGTAAAAGTACGCAATAATTTATTATTAGACGTAAACCACAAGGATTTCATTACATCCATATTCCTGTTGAGCTTTTACTCCATACCCTTGCTATCGTTTCCGTAAAGCAGTATCTCCTCATGTTTCATGTTTATTTCACTTTTCAAGGTTTTAATTTCATTTCTCCCACTTTTTTTGTTTATTTTGTATTTCATTTTGTAAAAATTTGCAAAATAAATGAGAAAAGAAAACATCGCATCCCTTTATAACCGTTACGTGGACGATTTGTACACGTATGCCCTCTATCTTGGTTTTGAGAAAGGGATCATTATGGATGCTATTCACGATGTATTTTGTAAATTTGCGGCCGATGAAAAGCAGCTTCAAGATGTTTCAAACCTGAAATTTTATCTTTTCAAATCACTGAAAAACAGAATATACGATATTTATAAAGCGCAAAAAAAATATATTGGATTATCAACCATTGACGCGCAGGATGCGCCTTTCAATATCCAGGTTACCATCGAGGACCGGCTTATCGACAAAGAAGAGCAGCAACAGATAAAAGACCAGCTCTCGGAAATGCTTGACAGCCTTACCGAACGTCAACGTGAAGTGGTTTACCTACGTTACGTTCAGGAATACGATTATGCACAAATCTCCGAATTGCTGAACATCAGTATCCACGGATGCCAGAAACTTCTCTCAAAAGCCATGCAAAACCTACGTGAAAAGTACGGTGCACTCGTTTTCCTTTTTCTCTTTTCTTAACGCGAAAGTGTTAAAATTATAGGATTTTTCAAAAACAAGGGGATAAATTTTTCCCGTAGTCGTCTATTTAATGAACGCGCTTCTAACTGGTTGAAGTCGCATGAAATGAATTTACGATGCCAAATTATACACGACATACCGATTTTCTAAAAGACAAGCAGTTCATCCGCTGGCAATTAGCGCCGGATGAAGAGCTAGAAGCGCATTGGGAAGGCTTTATCAAACAAAACCCGGAGTTAAAAATTGCCTTACAGCAAGCCATTGACTACCTTAAAACAACCGGACTGAACAAAAGCACCTTAAACGAGGATGAACGTATACGTTTGTTGAATGAAATTCAATCCACCGTCGAACGATCGTTGAAAAGAATAAAAAGCCGCCGGCTTATTCAACTCTCCGTTGCTTCCTGCGCAGCTATTACCTTACTTATTATTGGATTAAACCACTTTGTTTTCCAAGAAAAGGGAACCCTGTTTTCACCGGAACAAGAACTCATTGTTGGAAGTCTGTTAAACAACGAAGACATTCAACTGATTACGGACGAGAAATCGCTATCGTTCCAAAACGATGTGCAATTGGAGTTCGATGAAAGCGGAAAAGCAAAAATTACACAGGGGAACAATGGAGGAAAAACTGCAGAATTAACTGGAAGCAAACAAAATACACTAATCGTCCCATACGGAAAACGCTCCACACTTACCCTTTCCGACGGGAGTAAAGTGTGGCTCAATTCCGGTTCCGTACTTGAATTTCCGGCCCAATTTACCGAAAACAAACGGGAGATTCGGCTGGCGTCGGGAGAAATGTATATTGAAGTAGCACCCGACAGCCAAAAACCGTTTCACGTAAGCACTTCCGATTTTAACGTAAAGGTGTACGGCACCAAGTTCAATATCTCCGCTTATGCCGATTCCCCACGATCGGTAGTGTTGGTGGAAGGCAAAGTGAGTCTGAAACCCATAAATAAAAAGGAAACTTTCTTATCGCCCAGCGAACAGGCTGTTTATTCAGATAACGGAACCTTCAACAGGCAAAAAGTAGATGTAAATCAGTTTATCAGCTGGAAAAATGGTTATTTGGAATTCGATAAAACCCCTATGACGGAAGTCCTGAAACAGATCGGAAGATACTACAACCTCTCTTTTGACTTCGATAACGATGTGAACCTACAGAAGCGGACCTGTACCGGAAAAATTTATCTCTCAGAAAACCTGGATAACGTCATGACCACAATAGGGCTTCTATCCTCAACCAAATATATAAAGGACAACAATCAAGTATTTATAATTAACGAATCCAATTTAACTTTAAGCCTATGCACAAAGACAGATGATAATAACAAAAACTAAAAGCCGAACGATACTGCGAATACCGTCCGGCCAAATTGAATTTAATTACCTGGATTATTAATAATTAAAATCGTACAAAGATATGAATAAACATTCAATTGAGGGAAGGAAGCCCCTCAATAATTTTCAACATTGTCTAAAAATCATGAGAATAACCTTGTCTTTCTTATTTTTCTGCATACTGTTCTCCTCAGCGTCAAACAGTTATTCTCAGAAATTTACCATCAAATCAAAAACGGCTTCTATAAAAGAAGTGTGTAAGGAGATTGAAAAGGGTAGTGATTATGTTTTCGTTTTCTCGGATAACTGTGAAAAACTGATTAACAAGAAAGTTAACGTTGAAGCCAATTCAAAAAATGTATTGGAAGTTCTGGATGCCGTATTATCCAGTACAGGACTCATGTATAAAATATTGGACAAACAAATCGTTGTCTATAAATCCACAGAAGCTGCTCCGTCTGTAGCTATTGAACAACCGGATATCAATATCATTCAACAACAAAAAACAAACACCATAACGGGAGTGGTAACTGACAAGTCGGGTGACCCTCTACCGGGTGTAAGCATTGTAGTGGTGGGTGTGGGTATCGGTACCGTAACCGATTTGGATGGAAGATTCAGCCTCACGATTCCATCTCAAGCGAAAGCTCTGCGTTTCTCGTTTGTTGGTATGATGACACAGGAGATACCCATCGAAGGAAGAACCACGATCAGGGTGCTGATGGAAGAGGAATTAATTGGAATTAAAGAAGTAGTGGTCACTGCACTTGGAATTGAAAGAAGCAAACGTAGCCTGAGTTATGCTACCGAACTGGTCAATGTGGAGTCCTTATCAGATGTTCGTGACCCCAGCCTGGCTACCTCCTTATCGGGAAAGGTCTCCGGAGTATCCATCTCTAATTCATCAGGTGCTTCTGGCGTGGGAGGTAGTTCCAGGATTATCATACGCGGTAACAAATCGATTAATCGCAGCAACGAACCTCTTATTGTGGTGGATGGTATACCTTATAACAATTCCAAAGGAGCAATTTCCACTGATAAGTCAACCCGTGAAGTGGACTCTTTCGATGGGTTTTCCAACATCAATGCCGATGACGTACAGAGCATCAACGTACTGAAAGGACCCGCTGCCGCAGCACTATACGGTTCTGCAGCAAATAATGGGGCAATTATCGTGACCACAAAAAAAGGTAAAATGGGTAAACCGCAGATTGAATTCAACTCCATCACCACCATAGACGTGCCCTATATGTTTCCCCATTTGCAAAACGAATACGCACAGGGATCAGGAGGTATCTACTCCTCCACAATTGCTGCAATGAGTTGGGGGCCGAAGATGAGTGGCCAGAAAGTAACCAACTGGACCGGTGAGGAAATTGAGCTTAAGGCACAGCCCAATAATGTGAAAGACTTCTTTCTTAACGGCTATAACTTAACCAATACGTTGTCTTACAGTGCTGGCAGTGAACGATCGACAGTCTACTTCTCCTATAGTAACACCACGGCACGGGGAATGCTGAAGACAGACAAGCTGGAAAGACACAATTTCAACTTACGCCTTAATGCCGAGTTGATCCCCAAATTACGAATGGATTTCAAGATTACCTCTTTTATGCAGGATATGGACAGCCGACCTGCAAGTGGTGATGACTACTTCAGCCCCATGCAGAATTTATTGCGCATGCCGAGAAGTCTCAGAAGTGTGGATCTAAAAGATTTTGAATACTATAACGAGGAAGGATCCCTTAAACAAAATATCTGGGTACCGGGAGGCACATCTTCATTGAACAATCCCTACTGGTCACTCTATCGTCGGGTGGCACCTACAAGTCGCAATAGAACCACGGCTTTTACATCCTTAAAATATGAATTCACCAACTGGTTATCGGCTCAAGCTAGGGTTTCCATGGATGCGATCCATGATGATGCCGAGGAGAAGATATATTGGGATGCGATCTACGTGAATGATGGGAAAGGAAATTATTACACCTCTTTCAGAAAAGCACAGGATCTTACAGCAGATTTCATGCTCAATTTTCGGAAAGAGATTTCGAGCGGTTTGGTCTTTTCCGCAATGGCCGGAGGTGAAGTGAAGGACAGTAAAGCAAGAGGGCAATCAGCTTCCACCAACGGATTGACGGTAGAAAATAAATTTGCATTGAACTTCGGGGCATCAAATACTACCACCGACAGTGAATCGAGGGTACAAACACAAAGTCTTTACGGAACGGCTCAAATGGCTTATAAAGACATGATCTATCTCGACCTCACTGCACGAAACGATTGGAACTCCACGCTTCCACCCCCTTACGACTATTTCTATCCTTCTGTGGGTGCAACCGCCATCCTTTCTGAAATGGTCAAGCTACCCGATATCATATCGTTCGCTAAATTCAGAGGATCATATGCTGAAGTAGGAAATGGAGTGGGCTTTGCGTCCATCTTTCAGACCTACGGAAGAAATACGAACGGGCCGATTGGGCAAATCACCACAAGTGGCACGAAAGTGGCAGAACAACTGGTTCCTGAAAAATCCAAATCCTGGGAATTGGGAGGGGAACTACGGTTTTGGAATAACCGGATTGGCCTTGATTTTACCTGGTATAAATCAAACACCATTAATCAGTTAATATCTATTACGGCACCACCTACTTCAGGATATACCAGTACCCAAATCAATTGTGGCGATATCCAGAATAAAGGGATTGAATTGATGCTTTCGGGAAAACTGATAGAGAATAAACACTTTACATGGAATTCCTATCTGACATTTTCACGCAACAAAAACAAGGTACTTGAGTTATACCAGGGGGTTGACCGGTATGAACTAAGTATGCCCAATCTCTCTTTGGGAAATAGCTGGGTAGAGGTGGGACGCCCCTATGGGGAGATCTACTCAAGAACATTCAGGCGCGACACGCAAGGAAGGATCATAGTATCCGACAATGGATTACCCATCATAACACCCGATCCTGACCATTACCTTGGAAACTATAACTATGACTGGCAAAGCGGATTATCCAACTCATTCAGCTATAAGAACTGGCATTTAAATTTTCTTATTGATTTGAATTACGGTGGAATCAGAACATCTGCTACAGAATCCATGCTGATGTCTACAGGAGGTAGTGAGGCCACGCTATATGGACGGGATGGATTTATTTTTGAAGGCGTAAAGGAGGATGGCACTCCTAACGACGTGACAATAAATGCAGAGGCGTACGGAACACTCGTAGGAGGAAGGAGCTCAAACAACGGGCCCTCTGAGCTTTTTACCCATGAAGCTACCAATTCACGCTTGCGTGAACTTTCATTAGGTTATAATTTCGCGGTTAAGAGTGAACTGATTTCCGCCGTGAGGGTATCACTGGTGGGGAGGAACTTGCTATATTTTTATAACGGATGCGACTGGTTTGATCCCGATGTCACCTACGATACTGGAGCAAATGGGCAAGGAGCTGAGAACTCATTCCTGCCGGGGGCACGCACTTTTGGTTTAAATATTAAGTTATCATTTTAACCATTAAATTCATCAAATATGAAACATCTAAATATTATAAAAAGAGAGAAACTATTCTCTCTGATATGGATATGCATCGTCTGTTTTGCTTGTACTGATCAGTTTGAGAAATACAACCTGAATAAAACCCAATTGATGGAAATTACCGACAAGGAACTTGCAGGCCTTTTTACACGCGCCCAGATTTCAGGGAACTGTTTACTCACCAGCGATCAATACAGCAGGGGTAAAAGCAATATCTCTGATCATTTTTCCGGGTACACAGTCATCGGAGGAGTTGACAGGGAACAAAATGTACTTCATTTATCGCACGAGCAGTCGGTATTCAAGACTTTTTACAGTCAGTCCATTCCAGCTATTGTGGCTATCTTGAACAATACTGTGGATGAAAACCCTACTGCATACCACGTGGCCATGATCTGGAAAGGATATGTAATGCACCGGATGGCGGATGCCTGGGGACCCTTGCCCTATACCGAAGCAGGCAATGGCAAAGATGTAATCCCCTATGAAAGTGTCAAAGACATCTACTACAATATTTTCAGGGATCTGACTGCGGCAGTTGACTATCTGACTCCCGAAGTCAGCAGGAATCCCGGATTAAATGTATTTGGAGCAGGGGATATCCTTTACAACGGTGAAGTTATTCAATGGATAAAATTTGCCAACACCATGCGCCTTCGTCTAGCCTGCCGGATATCCAATGTTGATCCTGAAAAGGCAAAAACCGAAGCGGAAGCAGCGGTTAAGGGTGTGATGATGGAAAATAATGAGGACAACGCCATGATCATGGATCTTCCCTCGTTCAACGGTGTTCAAAATGGGATGTGCCGTATCGGAGGATGGCATCAAAACTCGATGAGTACTAGCATGGAAAGCGTTTTGAAAGGATACCAGGATCCCCGTCTTCAGGAGTATTTTTCTGTTGTGAAGCAAGAGACTACCGTTGACCAACCTGAAATCATGGCAAATATAGGCGGTTATCATGGTTTGACCAGTGGTTTTACGGCTGAGGATTTTGTTGCATTTCAACTTTATTCCAACTTCGGACCGAGATGGGTTGGAGAAAATGTTGTCTCTACAGAAGTTCCCATAAACGTGAGTAATGCTGCCGAAACCTGGTTTCTGAAAGCTGAAGGTGCCTGGAGAGGATGGAATATGGGGGGGACTGCCCAGTCGTTTTATGAAAAGGGAATAGAGGTCTCTATCAAGCAATGGAGAGGCAACTCCTATCCCACATCTCAAATTCAGGATTATATAAACAGCCTTGCGACACCTGTCGCTCCCGACAATTATCCCTATTATGATCCACCAATGACAGACATCCCCGTAAAATACACATCAAACAGTGAGAAACAATATGAGCAGATCATGACCCAAAAATGGCTGGCTCTGTACCCGGATAGTTGGGAAGCCTGGACAGAATATCGGAGAACACGACTCCCAAAAATCTATCCAAAAAAGAATTCAATGAATCCGAATATTGATGTATCAAGAGGTATGATTGTAACCAGATTACCGTATCCCGATGATGAAAAAACGGGGCAACCCGAGGAAATAGCCAAAGCAGTGACATTGCTGGGCGGTCCTGATCTCGAATCTACTCCTCTCTGGTGGGATGTAAATCCCAATGGTAACTAATACGAAAGACTTCTCTTCTCAAGGGGAAGAAAAGTCTTTTCTTCCCCTATCTTTTTTGGAATAATATCATAAAATGTTATGAATAAGCTATTTGCGATCAGTATAATTTGGACGCTATCGGCCATTTCACTCTTTTCGCAAGGATATCTGCTTCGAAAAGATCGGGCAGCTTCTATCTGGTGGACAGAGGGAGTATACAAGATAATGCAGGAACATAAAACTCCTTCCGTCAAAAAAACAGTTCAGATTTATTCAGCAAGAAATGAATCCGAATCATTCCAGGTCGTCCTCACAGGCAGACAAACACTGCGCAACGTTGCTGTTACATTAGAGGCTTTTCATGATAAAAACGGAAACGAAATTGATACCTCAAACTTGTCTGTTCGTTTGGTGGAGTATGTGCATGTGAAAAACGCTTCGGGTCTGCAGCATAAATCCGGTCTTTATCCCGATCCATTACCGGCTTACAGCGAGCCGTTTACGGTGAATAAAGGAGAAAGCTTTCCGTTATGGATTACTATATACGTTCCACTTGGAACACCTAAAGGGGATTACCATTCAGTTTTAACTTTTCGTTCCGAAAACTGGGAACAAAAAATACCCATAAAGCTGCATGTTTGGGACTTTGCCCTTCCTGCTTCCCCCTTTATGCGTTCGGCTTTTGGATTTTATGGAAACAACGTAAAAAGATACCATAACCTCACAAATATCGAAGATTATTTGAAAGTTCAGGAGCTCTATTTTCAGACTTTCCGGCAATACCGCATATCTCCACAGGAGTTCTATGAGGGCAATGAGATCAAAAAAAGTGTAACCGGCATACCCTGGTCGGGCGGAACTTACGACCCTGATACTGTATTTGAGGGAAGATACTCCTTCCAGGTAAATGACCGCAACTACAGTTCTCACTTTCCGGCATCATATTCCGAATTGATTAAAATTGATTATAGAAAGCCCTATAACATTAAATTCTGGGTGAAAACGCACAAAGAAAAACAGGTGTATGCTGTCGCCATTAAATGTTACGATAAAAATCGCCAGGAACTACCTTACGACATCAAGCTCAAGCGGTTCTACGGATCAACATCATGGCAAGCCGATTCCCTATACATAAACCCGGATCTTCCTTTTTTCTACAAAGACGAAATGATGATATACCGTCCTTTTCCACGAGAAGCCGTTTATGCCGGCATTCAGCTTTATGCCGTATTGAACGACCCTTACGGTCTTACTGCACAAGAGCCTGTGGGAACCACATGGTTTGACAACATTCTTTTCGAGGATGTCATCACGAAGGAAAACCTTCTTCCTCATGGAGATTTTGAAGTAGACATTCATCAACTAAAGGTGAACTTGAATTTTGATGATTTTGATCATGCTGCTGAAAAGTTTCTCGATGAATATGGTTTTACGGGTTTCAGATACAAAATCCCCGAACTGAGAGAAGGCAATTATTATGGAAGAACAACTCAATATTTCAATGGTTTTGTAGGGGGTACACCAGAATATGAAAAACTGATTACTTCTTTTTTGTCACAATTGCAGGATCACTTAGAACAAAAGGGATGGCTTGGAAAAGAATATCTGTATTGGATCGACGAACCGAAACAGGAATACTACTGGTTTGTGCGGGAAGGGATGGAAATGATTAAAAAGGCTGCGCCAAAACTGACGACGTTGATCACAGAGAACAACCCCGGCCCTGAAATCATGGATGTTACGGATATCGGTTGCCCCGTTTTGGCGAGATTCAACTACGATTCATCCAAACCGTGGATGGACAAAGGCCGTGAGATGTGGTCCTACCTGATGACCTGGCCTAAGCTACCCCATCTGAATCTTTTTATTGATAACCCCCATGCTGTTGATCTGCGTGTATGGGCTTGGTTATCCTACAAATGGGGACTAAAAGGATTGTTGTGCTGGTGTAGCAATTACTGGGATTCACCGTGGATATCCCCTGAAAAACAGTCTGTGTGGGACAACACCATGCAATATTTTGGCGGATACAATAATCCGGTAGGAGGTGCTGCTGAATTTGGAAATGGAGACGGCATGTTTTTCTACCCACCAAACCGTCAACCCGAAACAGATAAAAGAGCTTACATCACAGGGCCCGTTCCTTCCATTCGACTGTCGGTTATTCGCGATGGAATGGATGACTATGACTATATGAAGATATTGGAAAATTATGTCTCAAAAGCCTCTCCTGAGGAAGCCTCTTTGGTAAAACAGGCAAAGGCGCTACTGCATATAGGTGATGAAATAGTTGCCAATGATACTGTTTATGCAAAAGATCCTCATATTCTTTTAAAAAGAAGACAGGAAATTGCTGAAATGATTGAAATATTCAAAACTAAAAAAAGCCAATGAGATATCTACAACCTATCATTCTTCTTGCAACATTGTCTGTTATCTGTTGTACCTCTCCAATAAGAGTACATGATAATCCGTTGAATTATGTCGATCCGTTCATCTGCACCGAAGGAGATAACGGCATGCTTTATCCGGGACCAGCCATGCCATTCGGATTGGTACACCTTTCACCCGAAACCGAAGGGGATTCGCACGTCGGATACTATTACGAGGACGATTCGATTGAGGGATTCTCGCATACCCGTATTGCCGGTGCGGGCTCCAAGGGAAAGGGAGGCGGATTGCTCATCAAACCCGGCATAGGCCTGTTTACCAATCAGATTGAGAAATTTCGCGAGCCGTTGGTAAAAAGTACCGAAGAAGCCCGTCCGGGTTATTACAGGGTCAAGCTTGAATCGGGGGTAAATGTCGAGTTAACGACCTCGGACCACGTAGGGTTTCATCGCTATACCTTTCCTAAGGATCAAAGAAAAAATCGCTATGTGGCTGTTGACCTATCACATAGTTATGTGGGAATGCTGGATGCAAAAATAAATATCAAGAGTGAGAACGTAATAACAGGTTATTTCAAATCACTACATAACAGTGGAGGGGGATATCATACACTCTATTTTGCAATCGTCAGTGATCAACCCTTTGAAACATTTACTTCATGGGATGGTGCAGATTGTGGAAAAGTAAATGAAAGACAAGGTAAACAAATTGGTGTATGGTTGGAATATCCCGAAAACGGAAAAAACCAAGTTTGCCTAAAAGTGGGTCTGTCGACAGTCGATGAGGAATTGGCCTATGAAGAGGCTCAGAACGAGATTAAAGGATGGGACTTTGATCAGGCACAGAAGCTTTGTGCAGGTCGTTGGGAAAAAATGTTACGGAAAGTGGAGGTGATCGGAGGTTCGGAAGAATTGAAAACTATTTTTTATACGCATTTGTACCATAGCTACTTGGTGCCACATTTGTCAAGTGCTTCAAATGGCGACTATCGCCCTTTGAACCAACCTAATATGGTATTGAACACAAAAGAAACTGCTCCCGACTTCACATATTACTCTGCATGGAGTCTCTGGGATGATTTTCGAAAATATTCATTGGTGTCGTTGCTTGAACCTTCATACACCAGAAACATTGCCCGTTCACTGGTTGACTATTACGCACACAAGAACAAGGAGGGAAGAGATGCAAAATACTCTCCCACACCCCATATCCGCATGGAGTTCAATAGTACGGTAGTAATGGATGCCTGGAATAAGGGGATCAGGGATTTCGACGCATCAATTGCCTATGAAGGGATGAAAGAGTATGCTTTGAATGCAGAGGGAGAGCGTATCAGTGACCAACTGGAACATTTTTACCACGCTTATGTTGCCATGTTGATGGCGAAAGAATTGGGGAAAGAAGAGGATGCCGAAATGTTTCGAATCAAAGCACTTGGATATAGAAATGTGTGGTGTGCCACGCAAAAAGATCGGGAAGGGACGATGCGTGGCTTTTTTACTCCTGCAGGAAAAGAGGTGGAAGACGTAGAGGATTTTGAAAAACATGTGTACGAGGGACATCTGTGGCACTATCGCTGGTTCGTGTTGCATGATGTGGAGGGATTGGCGTCGCTGCGCGAAGGCAAAGAGCAGTTGGCCCAAGACCTGGAGTACTTTTTTGAAAATGACCTGTTTATGATGGTCAATGAACCCGATATACATGCCCCTTTCCTGTTTAATTATCTCGGGAAGCCCTGGTTGACCCAGAAATGGGCACGAACCTTTACAACCAAAGAAGTAACGCAACGCTACCACAACCATGGTTTATACGAAACACCCGTCGTATCACGCATATTCAGGGCAGACACCAAAGGGTATATCGAAACCATGGATGACGATGCAGGAGCAATGGCTTCCTGGTTTGTGATGAGTGCCATGGGGTTGTTCCCCTCAGATCCTGCGATGCCTTATTATCTAATTGGGTCTCCCATATTTCCCGAGTACCGGATTCAGCTGGAGAAAGGAAACGTCTTCACGGTTAAAGCAAACAACGTGAGTGAGGATAATTTCTATATCCAATCTGCCACGCTAAACGGAGTGGAATTCGATCAATGCTGGATATCCTATGATACCATCGTGTCGGGTGGAGTGCTGGAATTTGAAATGGGAAATGTACCCAATAAAAAGTGGGGTAAGTCGGGAGATATTCCTTCCGGCATGAAAGAAACCTTCTGAATAAGAGCTGATCAGATGGATCCACATATTCGAAATTGATATAAATTATTTCAAATGGAAATTATAAAAAGTACTTTTTTAAAAAGAAGAAGATGGTACCCGATGTGGATGTTATCTGTGTTGCTTATTATTCATGCCAATTTATGCTTCTCTCAGGAAACTGTTTTTCGTGTCGCAAAGATATGGGATCACGCGAACCACAATGCATTTACTGATTTAATAAGGCATGAGGGGAAATTTTATTGCACATTCAGAGAAGCTGATTCACATTTGATCTTTCCTTCTAAACAGAATGGAAGAATCAGAATTCTCTCTTCTGAGGATGGATACAACTGGATATCGTTTGCTTTGATAAGCAAAGAGGGATTCGATCTGCGCGATCCGAAACTGTCGAACACTCCCGAAGGGCGACTGATGTTGCTTGTGGGTGCCCTGGAGTGGGATAAGGATAAAGAAAAACAGATCAATAGTCGTAATACACAAGTGTCGTTTCTGGATGATCAGACAAGAAGATTCTCCGCTTTGCAAGAGATTATCTTCGATGAAAACTTCACAACCGGGCATAATTGGTTATGGCGTATCACATGGTGGCGTGGTACAGGTTACGGAGTGGTCTATACAGACAATGCTGTATATCTGGTACAGACAAGCAATGGTACCCATTATTCATTCATTACCAAACTCAACATTCCGGGATCTCCGAGCGAAGCGTCTATTGCTTTTAAACGCAGCGATGAAATGGTGATGGTGATCCGGCGTGATGGGGATAATGAAGAGGATCGAAAAGGATATATCGGCAGATCATTCAAACCATATACAGAATGGACATGGATACCCACAGAACGTCTTGGGGGACCGGCGATGATCAGGTATACCGACGAACAGTTCATTGTAGCGTCCCGTTCGTATAAATACGAAAAGGAGCATACGACCCTTTATCTCCTTGGTGATGACAACCGGTTAAACTGTATAACCGAATTACCTTCCCACCGGGATTGCAGTTATGCCGGCATGGTGTTCTACGATAATAAACTATGGGTATCCTATTATTCGTCTCATGAAGGTAAGTCATCGATCTATATGGCAACAGTACCTTTATCGTATATTGAGCATAATATCTGGTAATAATGAAGCTGGTTTTTATATTATTGATGTTGTTTATTCCGTTAATCGGAAGAGGACAAACTGTTTTCACTTTAAATATACAGGAGAAAGCGGGAATCAATCACTATTTCTGGAAAGCTGCCGGACACGATTTTATGTTTCAAATGACTGATGATGATGCCGGAAAGTATCTTTTATCCCGAATTAGCAGTTACAATTCCATTAAATACATACGGAGCCATTTCACTTTCAACAGCGACGATAAGGGTGGCCAGATTGTAGTATATGATCCTGATGGAAAATACCATTACGATTTTTCAAAGATAAATCATACTTTTCAAAACTATCTCACACACGGAATCAAACCCATAGTTGAATTCGATTTCTTTCCCGACAATTTTGCTAAGCCATTGGGTAACGACACCAACAATGAAGGTTTTACAGGGAAAAATGCACAACCGAGAGATTGGTTGGAATGGGAACAGTTGATGAGAGCTTTTATGGAAAACCTGATAGAAACATTTGGGAAGGAAGAGTTAAAAACCTGGTATTACGAGGTATGGAATGAACCCGACAATTGGCCAACCGAACATCTTCATATTTTTTTCAGGCTTTATGATACATTTGCTGATGTTGTGAAATCATATGATCAGGATTTTAAGGTTGGTGGACCGGCAACTTACAATTTGTATGCATTAAAAGCATTTTTAGATCATGTGACATCAGGGACAAACTTTGTAACCGGTGAAGTAGGTTCTCCCATAGATTTTATTTCCCATCATATTTATGGATTATCCGGAGGATGGTTACATGCTCCTCCGGAAATTGTTCCCCAGGTAAGCCGTTTTTCGCAAGAGTTGCACTGGATCAAACGTTTGCTGGATAAATATGAAAGTATAAAAGATATTGATTTTCATCTGAATGAGTGGGGTGTTTGTTCTAATTTTCAAAAGGCACAAGCGCAATATCCACAGCTTGAATACCGTAACAATGAGTTCTCACCCTTATTCATGACAAAGCTGATTGACTGCCTGTATGCACTCGAAGACAACTACGATTTTAAAACTTCCATGTTGCTTTACTGGGGCTTCTCGTGGGAAGATCAAAAAAATGAAATGTTTACCGGAAACCGGGAACTGACTACCGGGGGTCATACGCCCAAACCCATATTGACGGGATTTGAGCTATTGGCCAAACTGCAACCCGAGAGATTAAAGGCAATTGACAACGTCCCGGGTGACCGCTTGGGAATTATCCCGACCATCGGGTCGAAGGAATTGGCTTTCATCGTATACAATTTTAATGAGACCGATGATGATTTGTCAAAAACAGATCAACTCAGGATCGACGTGAACGGACTGATTCCCAATACAGAATATCAAACTAAAATATATAAGCTGAACAGGGAGTATAATAACAGTTATGCGAAATGGTTGAAAATAGGTTCACCTTCAGTACCCGGTAGACTACCCGCTGATTGGTCCGCAAAAGTGAGCAATTTGGAGCTCGAAAACGAAATTATTATATCCGACCATTCAGGTACATTATCGTTTAATGTCGTTTTATCCCGACATAGTATGAATTTGTACACCATCGACTTAACATTGTAACAAGTAAAAAAATGGGAAAATACAACAGCGTATGGATAATAATCCCCATCATATGTGCCTTGTTGGCAGTATATGGCTTCGGCATGTTTTTTAGTTTCGGCGTTGCCCTTTCATGTATCGTTATTCTCTGTATAGTGTACAACATGAAAAGGAGAAAAGAAATATGGATTTTCATTGCTGCACTCTTATTTTCAATCATTGGTGACTGGTTCCTAAGTCACAGGAAGGGGATTCCCATTCGTTTTATTTATGGGATCATTTGTTTCTTCGTAGCGCATTTGGGATATCTATGGTTTTCATTGAAAAACGGAAAAATCAATAAAAAGGTGTTGTATGTAATCTTAGTTGCATATCTTGTTTTTTTCTTTTTATTAATTTATCCCTATATCGATGACAAGATATTAATAGCAGCAGTTCTTAGCTACCTGCTAATATCGTGCGTTTCATTTGCTACTGCAGCAGGTATACGATTCCCTATACTTTCAAAATGTTTGTTTGTGTCAGGCCTCGCCAGTATCCTATTTTCCGATACGATCATTGCTTTCAGAGAATTCGCGGGTATCAACGAATCGAATTTCCTGATTATGCCCACTTACTATTTATCCCACATTCTGATGACCCTCGCATTGATCTTGACTGCAAATAACGAAAAGAATCATCAAATAAACACCAATTAAAATAATTCACAATGACACGCAAAATATTTTATCTTTTGATACTCACCTTACCGGTTGCTCATCTGCTACAAGGACAGAACAGATTCATCGTTGAGCCCTATATCCAGCATGTTACCGATACCTCATTTCATGTATTGTGCGAAACAGCCGAAATAAGCAGGCCCATTGCATTCCTGGCTGTTGCCGAACACAATACGCTGAAAGCAAATTTTAAACAGGTAGAACAGGAAAGCAAAAATGGATTGTTGCACAAGGTGACTTTCAATGGATTAAAAACAGGCGAACAGTATGTTTACCGCATTGCTACGATAGCAGGCAGGGATACTTTATGGGGCCCTATCAGTCGTTATGCTGTTCCCGATTTCCACCGCCAACCTGTTGTATGTACCGTTATCGGCGATACGCAAAACAGTCCCGAGATGTGGGGACATTTTTCCGAAATGATTGCACAGGAACGTCCGACCTTTTTACTGCATGTAGGCGATATGATACAGTATGGGCCAAATAAAGATGATTGGACGGATGAATTCTTCTATCCGGCTCGAGACCTGTTTCGTTTTTATCCACTCTATCCCGTCCTTGGAAATCACGAAGGCAACAGTGCTTTTTATTACCAATATTTTGATTTACCTGAACCCAAATGGTTCTATACGCAAAAAAAAGGAAATACCCTGTTTATTTTTGTCAATACCAATATGGATATTCTTCCCGGATCAAAACAGTATCGGATGCTTGAAAATGCACTCGCTTCATCCGATGTACAATGGAAAATAGCACTCCATCACCATCCAGTTTATGTCTCCTCGGGATACTATAACCTGGTCGAACAAAAGACCATTACCGGTGACCCGAACACCACGCAGCTTCGATCTTTGTATGAAACCTATGGGGTAGATCTCGTTTTCAACGGACATATTCATAATTACGAGCGTACCATGCCTATTTATCAGGGACAGATTGATACGGAAAAAGGGGTAACGTACATTACCACTGGCGGTGGCGGCGGCAAGCTGGATGAAGCAGCCATATCCAGGACGTGGTTTATGGCCGAAACCAAAAGCAGACATCATTACATCAAAATAAAGATATGGGATAATACACTTTCTCTCAAAGCTATTGACAGTACAGGTTTAGCATTCGACCGTTGGGAAAAAGTCAAAGACAGGACATGGTTAACAACTCCACTTATTGAGTGTGATTCGTTCTCTTTTATGGAAAAAACAAAAGTGATTGTTAGAAATCCGAATCCGAACAGCACTTTGGTCGTTCAAGCAAATGGGACATATCAGTTAACCACCTCGGAAGAAATGCAAGTGACGTTGAATGAAACAACCATACTCACTGCATTTGTGAAAAACAATGCTGGAGTAGAAAGTCGTCCCAGTACCCGTACATTTTCAAAACTTACATTGATGCCGGCACAAAAGAAAGCAAGAAAAACAAAAATAAAAGCTGAGTATTATGAGGGCTTTTATACAGTACTTCCTGATTTTGACAAACTAAAACCCTTGAAAACTTTCATGACAGATACCCTTTCTCTGGATGTGATACAACCGAGAGTTGAAAACCATTGGGCTGCACGATTTCAGGGGAAATTCACCGTACCTGAGACAAAAATATACAGATTCCTCCTGGAGTCGTACGATGGTAGCCGCTTGCTGGTTGACGGCAAAGAGATCATTAACAATGACGGAATGCATTACGAAATCAGAATGGATAATTATGTTGCTTTGGAAAAAGGTGAACATACCTTCGAGGTACAATACTTCGATTTTACCAGACGTGAAACCCTCCGTCTCTGGATGAATCCGATATACAGTGATTTAATAGAATTTAATGAATATCTCAGATGACCTATCATAAGCCCATTTTGAAACAAGCCTGTATGAAATATGCTTTATTATTCTCTCTATTGTTCTTGAGCAACACTTTACTTTACAGTCAAATTCGATATGACTTTGATTTGGAACAATCTGTAGAACACGCCGATTTGATCCATTCAAAAAAATGGTCTGATGAATTTGGAAAACAGGTATTAAATATCAAAGCATCGGGGAATAAAAGGGAGTTAAACTTAGCAATTGAAAGGAATGATGTGGATTGGACAAGAGTGAAATACATGGTGTGTGAAATATACCATCCCAATGCGCACACACTCTTGTTAGATATTTGTTTTTTTCGTAAAAATGAACCCATTCGGAAAGAAAAAGAGGGATTAATCAAACCTTGGTTGAAGTGCACGATAGGAGTTTTGCCAAAACTGAAGACGCAGGTTATCTTCCCTTTTGAATATTTGACCTCACAAACGATTTTCCTTCCACGTTTTCCCCGTCAACTGAAAGGGGTTCTCACAGGCAGCCGCATTGACATGGAAGAGGTGGAACAATTCAGCCTCCGTTTTTTCCCTTCATTGGAACCCAATTTTGCTCCTGAAATTGAGATTGCATCAGTTTATCTGACCGATCAAATACCCAAAAATTACAAGGCTCCACAGAAAAAATATGTTGATCAATTCGGTCAGTGGACTGGTCGTGAATGGAAGGGAAAAGTACACAGTGAAAAACAATTGGAAAAGAACATGCGTCAAACTGAAAAATCGATATCTCACGCATCCTTTCCAAGTGGATGGAGTCAGTACGGTGGGTTGAAAGCCATTCGTTTCGAAGCTACCGGATTCTTCAGGGTGCATCACGACGGTAAACGTTGGTGGTTTGTTGATCCTGAAGGTTGTGCTTTCCTCAGCACAGGTATCAACTGTATCACATCCTCACAGTCATGCGTATATAATGAGATGGAAGATCTGTTGGAGTGGATGCCTGAAAAAGAGGGAAAGTTCGCCTCTATCTATTCCTTACAGGGCCCTTTAAAAAGAATTGATTATTTCCAGGCCAATCAAATGCGCGTATACGGCGATCAATGGCTGGAGAAGTGGAAGGTAACGACACCAAAAATGATGAAAAAATGGCGGTTTAATACGGTAGGGAACTGGAGCGAAAAGAATTTTGGAAAAGAAAGCAATCTTCCCTATGTGCACCACATGAATGGATTCCCGTCGACCGAAGTATATCTGTTCAGGGATTTTCCGGATGTATATGCTCCTGAATACCGTAACAGCGCTGCAGAATATGCTCTTCAGCTGCTTCCCTTGAAAGATGACAAACAATTATTGGGTTATTTCCTGTGCAACGAGCCAAAATGGGCTTTTGGCGATCATGTGATAGCTTATGAGATGTTCGCTACAAATCAGCTGAGCTACAGTAAGCTCGAGTTTGTCAGATGGTTGAAAGATAAATATAAAGATATCCATTCCTTTAACATAGTGTGGAATTTATCTTTGAGATCCATCGATGAGATATTGTTGAAAACCTTCAAAAAATATCCATCGGAATCATCCATAATTGATTTTAGAGAATTTACTGCTATCATGGTCGATGAATATGTAAAAGTAGTATGTGAAGAGGTAAAGAAGGTCGATCCAAACCACTTGAACCTGGGTATGCGGTATGCATGGATTAGTACCGATATTTTGGTGAAACCGGCCCGCTATTTTGATGTATTATCGATGAGCGCCTACACGTCCCCGGTGCCTCCTCCAACAGAAGAGATATCCCGGATAAGTGGCCGTCCGATACTCCTCAGTGAGTGGCACTTCGGTTGTGCTTTAGACGGTGGATTGCCTTCCAGCGGATTACAAACCACCCTCACACAGAAAGAGCGGGGAAAGGCGTATCGCATGTATGCTGAAAATGGATTTTCCCGTTCCGAGATTATTGGCATGCACTGGTTTCAATGGGCAGACCAGGCCCTACTGGGTCGGCGCGATGGTGAGAATTACAACATAGGATTGCTTGATATCTGTTTGCTGCCCTATCATGATCTGGTAACAGCAGCCACAGTTGCACATGAAAGGATGTATGATCTGGCTCAGGGGAAAACTAAACCATATATGTTTACGCATTCTCCAACTCCAATCATAGGTGCACAGGAATGAATTGTAAAAAAATAACATGAAACCGTTATGCTTCGCTTCAATGAGGAAATATAAGACATTGCTATTATTTACCATACTGATCATTTCATGCTCGACACCCAAACAACCCGCGGCATACGTGAATCCGTTTATATGCACACAAGGTGATCACGGCCACTGGCTTCCGGCGGCATTGACTCCCTTTGGGAAAGTGGAATTATGCCCCGACACCTATCCCGGCAGCCTGACCGCTCACGGCAACCTGGCCCACTCGGGCTATGACTATTCCGATCGACACGTAAGAGGATTTAGCCATTTACACCGGGGAAGTTCAGGAGGAGGAAGTATTCATGATCGGGCAGGAGTCATTTCCATTGTGCCTTTTACCTGGGAGAAAACCGATACCTTCTTTATCAATCCCGTACTGGAGATCGATAAAACATCTGAATTTGCCAAGGCCGGATATTATGCCGTAACGTTGACGGAGGACCACATCAAAGCGGAATTGACAGCAACACAAAATGTCGGCATGCACCGGTATACGTTCCCCGAAGGGAGTGATGGTAAGATATTTCTCAATACTGGAAATCGCTCGTTGGGCATGATTTCTTCGTTGAAAGATGAGCATACAATTGAAGGATCGGTAGATGGTTTCTATTTTGTGTTGAAGTCGAATACGCCAATAACAACAACAACTGTTTGGGAAAACGACACACTTATTGCCGGTGATGCACTTAACGGTATCGTCGGAAACGGTATTGTCTGCGATTTTAATCAAACGTCGGAAGAAATACGCTTCAAGGTAGGCATATCCTTCACCGGTTTGGAAGCTGCCTACGAAAACATGGAACATGATTGTCCCGGATGGGATTTTGACCAAGTAAAGGAAGATGCGTTTGCCGAATGGAACGAGGTACTGGGATCCATTGAAGTGGAAGGTAAGAACGAAGAAGACAAGACAATCTTCTACACAGCTCTATACCATAGTTGCTTCCTGCCAGTGGTCTATTCGGATGTCTCCGGCACATACCCCGGACTGGATTGCAATACACACCAGGCTGAAGGGTACAAACATTATGGAGGGTATGCTTTCTGGGATTCGTTCCGCACCAAATATCCGCTCTACAGCTTATTTCAACCTTCGGTATATGAAGAGATCGTTTCTTCTCTTCGCGATCTGTATATGCAGGCCGACAATTGGGCTCCCTTTCCTGAGACCGACCACCCGGCCCACGGTGTAATGTTTGTTGCAAAAGGAAAAGATGGATGCAGCGTGCCTTTTACATGCCGCCACGAACACATGCTGATGGTGATGGCGGATGCCTACATGAAAAACTTATTTCCGATAGACTTGCAAGAGGTATATCCCTATATGCGCAAGGAAGCTTTGCTTCAAATGCCTGAACGGTACGACTCGATTGGGTTTATACCGGCACGACCAGACCAGACAGGAGAATATAGCTGGGACAGTTGGAGCATGGCGCAAATGGCGAAGGAGCTGGGAAATCAGTCCGACTACGACTTTTTCATGAAACGGTCTCACTACTGGAAAAACACATGGGATCAGGATATCCGTTTTTTCAGGGCACGGAAGGCAGATGAAACATGGCTTGATTTTCCGGATGACCCAAGGGAAAATCGGGAGAAATACACCTACGAAGGCAGTAAATGGCATTGGCGTTGGAACGTATTGCATGATGTATCCGGTCTGATCGATGCTTTTGGAGGAAATGAAGCATTTGTGAAGGAATTGGAGTACTTCTTTGATAACGACCTGTATACGGCAGGAAATCAGATCGACTTACAGGCTCCGTTTTTGTTCAACGACGCAGGGGCACCCTGGTTGACACAAAAATGGGTGCGAAAACTGCTCACCGAGCCTGTCGTACAGCATTACGGAACACACGACTTCTTCCCTGAGCCAATAACTGGGAAGATCTATAAAAACACACCGGATGGCTATCTGCTTGAGATGGATGACGACTACGGATGCATGGCCGCATGGTATGCCTTGAGTGCCATGGGATTATACCAGGTGTGTCCGG
>Ga0265293_10002014_pt1 | contig 42470 bp, 35 predicted proteins | sample Munlanlewell138R_FD_192505 | JGI IMG/M metagenome (GOLD analysis project Ga0265293, IMG submission 192505) | Leachate microbial communities from a municipal landfill in Southern Ontario, Canada - Leachate well 138R | ecosystem: Engineered > Solid waste > Landfill > Unclassified | place: Canada...
TTAACCTTCTTTTCTCAACATTTTTTACAAATTTTATATTGCATTTATAAAAAAACAGTAGATAAAACAATTACCTTCTACTGTTTCCTATTGTTTTAGCCACACATTTTTTTTAATTATGCCAGTATGTCGAATAATTCCTCTTTTGTCTCCATTGCTAATATAATTTTTCATGGCCTTAAGAGCAAAAAATTGTGGATATCTGACAACATGTTTTTGAAGAACAGTATTTCAAGCATCGTCCACTTCCTCTACATAGGTCAATCAATAATACAAAATACTAAGGAATCTATCAGGAGAAAGTAGTGATGAAAGTATTCTATTGGTAGGAGTATTATGATCTTTATTAATTTTAAATTCTGGCGAATGCTTTAGAGTAATGTAGTTTGTATCTTTGAGAATCATATCTTCATCTGTTTCTTCAATTTTTTTCATCATATCGATAAAATCAGATTGATGCTCTTCACGAAAATTATTAAATTTGACTTTAGAATCTTTGGAGATAGTTGCATAAAATGCACCTTGAAGTTGATCTTCTCAGCTATCATCATATTCCATATTATTAGAAAAAATCAAAAGCTGAGTAATATTGATAAATCTTCTAAAAGCAGTGTTTTGAAATCTCATGGCTATTCTGTCTCTTTCAGCTTTAATTCATTCTGGATTATTTGGTTTTTTAACTTCTATAAAACTTAGTGGAAGTCCATTTACAAACACAGTAATATCTGGGCGAAACTCATTTTCTCAATTTTTACAAGTGAGTTCTGTACAGACATGAAAACTGTTGTTTTTGAAGTTCTTCCGATCAATCAGTTGATATGATGATTCTCATTTTCCTATCAAGCGGTTGAAAAATTCTCTTCACAAATCATCTTGATTGAGTTCTAAAGATATTTCTTGAAGTATTTTATCAATTATTTCTTCATTTCCTTTATTGGAAATAAGATTGTTAATTTTCAAAAATTGTTGACGAAATACATTGTTGATGATGTTGCTTGTTCTATCAATCTCAAAACTTTTATCTTTTAGCGAAAAATACTTGTAACCAAATCTTGTAAGATGCAATATTGCAGGGATTTTTACTCTTGTGTCTTCATTGTGCATGTAAACAAATTAGTAAACTATAAAATTTTATTTAAGCATATACTTTCTCCAAACAAAATCCAGACATTTTCTTTCCAAACAAAGCAAAATCTTGGCTTGAAATCTTTTTCCAAATCTTTAGATATATGAAATATATTTCATTACTTCAAAAAAACAAATGAAAAAACTTTTACAAAAACTAAAAACTACTCCTTGTGCGATAGTCTTTCTTATATCATTAATCATCGGATTTTTGCTAACATACAAAATATTGTTTGTGGGCTATTATACAATATTGGGAATCGTTTTTATATTAGTGTTCGCCACCACCATAGCTTGCATGACAAGAAGCACAAAAGAAAAGGTAATTCAAGCCAGAGAATACAAAAAATCTTTTTTGGGAATTCTGGGGGTAGTTTTGTGAGTTGGAGCACTACAAGTATGTGGAGTAAATGCCGTAATGTGTGGTTCGACCATAGGACTGAGCGTACTTGGAGCGATATTGCCCATGTCTGCTGTCAACTTTATGAGCACATACTCTATACATTTGATTGTGCTATCTATATTGACACAAATAGTCGGACTATTTTATATGAAATGCTTTAAATAACCAGTTTTGATCAACAAAAAATAAGTCTTAAAAAACTAAAATAAATCCATATATTAGATAGAATAGCGTTTATAAAGCTAGTTCAAACTTTTAAATCATCACATTTAAATCAATGCCTAGACCAAAAAAAGAAAGAATTGTTTGTTTGGATCCAAATATTAAATGCTTTTGACCACAATGATCAAAACAAAAACATGAAGTTGTTGAAATTTTTTGTGATGAATTAGAGGCCATCAAGCTGATTAATATAGAATGACTCAGTATGTTGGAATGATGAAAAAAAATGGGAGTTTCTGCATCAACATTCAATAGAATTTTGAAATCTGCATATAAAAAAATTACAGACGCAATTATCAACGAAAAAAATTTAGCGATAAAAAAATGTAAATAAAGCAAAAAAAATTCTTGTTTTCTGTTTTTTGAATATATTTTTATTTTCAATAAAAAAACTACTAGCAAAGCTAGTAGTCTTTTATTTTATAATTAAATTATTTTTATAAACTCTTCCAAACTTCAAGTTCCTTGCTCCTTAGTTTTGTAAGATCTCCAAGAAACAGAATTTTCAGACTCCTCTTTTTCTCACACTATAAACAAATATGGAATCTTTTCTATCTCTCAATTTCTAATTTTCTTGGAAAAAGAATCATTTGAATAATCTATACTAGCTCTATATCATAAAGAATTAAGCTCTTCTTTTACCTTTTGAGCATAATTTTCAAACTTATCTGCTACAGCTATAATTCTAATCTGCTCTGGGGCTAACCACATAGGAAAAGCTCCAGCATAATTTTCAATCAAAACCCCCATAAATCTTTCCAAAGACCCAAGTAATGCTCTATGTATCATAAACGGTCTTTCTTGTTCTCATTGCGGATTTGTAAAAGTCATATCAAATCTCTCTGGTAAATTGAAGTCAAATTGAACAGTGGAAAGTTGTCGATACCTACCAATTACATCTTTAACTTTAAAGTCTATTTTTGGCCCATAAAAAGCTGCTTCTCAAAGCTCCTCTTCGTGTTCTATTTGTTTTTCTTTCAAAATTTCTCTAATCGTATCTTCAGCTTGTTTTCGCATCGCCTTATCTCACACATATTTATCTGAATTAGGGTCTGAAAACGAAGCAAAAACCTTAATGTCTTGAAAATCAAAGTGATGTAACACTTTGAACGCAAAATCAACCACCTTACCAAACTCTTCCTTCAATCAATCTTTGGAAACTATAATATGAGCATCATCCTGAGTGAATCCTCTCACACGAGTCAATCAACCCAATTCTCATTGTTTTTCATATCTATAAACTGTTCCAAACTCATAATATCTAAGCGGAAGTTCTCTATAAGAATGAATATCATCTTTATAAACTTTCACATGAGCAGGACAGTTCATTGGTTTGAGAAGATATATTTCCGATTCTTTAGGTTTTCTATTGTCTTGTCGTTCTCCCAAAGAGTGTCATAGTTCGATAGGAGGGAACATTCACTCATTATAAAATCATCGATGTCCTGACTGTTCTCGGAGTTTTTTCTTTCCAATATGTGGAGTAATTACAGGCACATATCCTGCTTTCAATTGCTCATCTTCAAACCACCTCTTAATTTGATTTACAATAAAAGCTCATTTTGGTTTTCGAAGCACTAGTCACGAACCAACATCTTGATCAATATTATAAAGTCATAATTTTTTTCACAACACTCTATGATCTCTTTTTTTGGCTTCTTCCATCATATCAGAATATTCTCTCAATTTATCTTTTGAATCAAAAGCTCGTGCATATATTCTAGTCATCATTACATTATTTTCGTCTCATCTCCAATAAGCTCCAGCTAGCTTTTCTAATTTGAAAGATTTTGGATCAATTTCTTTTGTGGATTCGACATGAGGTCATTCACACATATCCAAAAAAGTTACAAAACTATTTTCAAATTTATCTGGATATTTTTTTTGTAAATAATCAGTAATTTCTTCATAATATTTTATATAATTTTCATTTACTCATCTCAAAAGATTATCTTTTGCTGCAGAAACTATTGTATTTACATAAAATGTGATATTTTCTCACAATTGAACAAACTCTGCTCTCATCTCTTCTTTGTACTTTTGTTTCATAACTTGTGTGACCAACTCTTTTGATTCTTGGTCTGTCATCTCCAAAAGAACAAAATTTTGTCCTTCTTTCACAATTTTTTCCATCTGATTTTGAATCTTTGTCAGATCTTCCTCTTTTATTTGATTTTTAGCATCAAACAAAAAATCATAGTATAGACCATTATCAATAGCTGGTCATATACCAACTTCCACATCTCGTTGTTGCTCTCTCTGCACAGCTTGCGCCAAAATATGTGCAAGTGAATGTCTTTTTTTTAGCAAACTATCTCCCATTTTTATTAGTTTAATGAATAAATAAAAAGCTCCTATCAGCCTTAGGAGTTTTTTGACAATTGAAACAAACAAAAAACTCCTACCATGATATGGTGTTTGTGGTGTTTGTAGTTATTGCTTCAAGATGCATATTTTTGATAGTAATTAGTTAAATACTAAACAATTTTTAATCTATTCTTTTAAAAAATCAAGAGAAACTGATTGCTGGTTAATTGTCATCCAAAAATCACCTTTTCCAAAACTTGTTGACTTTCAAACTCATTTTACTATTTTTATGAAAGCATAAACAAAATAATAATCAAAAATTTATATTTATGGAAACAAAATTTTACATTTTTATCATTACAACAACACTTTGTGTGTTTTTGTTTTTATTAAGTTTAAAATTTAGTAAAAATAGAAACATCGATATTTTGTTGTTTCTTCTGGCTTCTGCTTTTTTAGTTTTTTCCACATACTATCCCTTGTTTTTATCAGGATGGTGGTATAAACTTTTATTTTTTTTAGGACCTATTCTCTTCTGGTTCTATTGTATAAAAGAGGAAAAAATAAAAGAAATATTAGGCCAATAAATAGAAAGCTGGATTTTTATCCAGCTTTATTTGATTGTAAAAAACAAAAAAATCTTTATAAAAAATCATTTAACTATATTTAATACTATATAATGTACAAACATATTGAAAATGAACTTCTAAAACTAAAAAATCCTAATAAGGCGAAAATCCTACAAAGTTTTTTCAAAACTTGAAAATGAGAGTACGGAGAATGAGATATTTTTTTATGAATTACAGTTCCACAACAAAGAAATTTAGTAAAAAAATATTGGGAAGATATAAATTTGGAAGATATACAAAAATTATTAAAAAATCAATATCACGAATTTCGTATGACTTGATTATTGTTTTTAGTCCAAAAATATGAAAAATCTAATAGTACAGAAAAAAATAAGATCTTTAATTTTTATCTTAATAATATCAAGTATGTAAACAGTCGAGATCTAGTAGATTTGTCCTGTCCCAAAATCATATGAGATTATTTGTTAACAAAAAATAGAAAAATTTTATATGATTTCACAAAAAGCGAAAATCTACGAACACAAAGAATTGCAATTGTTAGTACCTATACTTTTATAAAAAGTTGAGATTTCCAAGATACTATAAAAATTTCTAAACTACTTTTAAGCCACAAACATGACTTAATTCACAAAGCTGTTTGACGAATGCTTAGAGAAATCGGTAAAAAAGATGAAAATATTCTAATAAATTTTTTAGAAAACAATGCTTCAAAGATGTCAAGGACTACACTTCGTTATGCCATTGAGAAATTTAACAAAGAACAAAGAAAACATTTTTTATCAATAAAAAAAACTATCTAAACAATCGTGTAGATAGCTCTCTTTTAGTAAAATATTTTTTTATCTATCAAATAATCATTTTTTGATATTGTCCTTTATTGTATCAGTTTTTTTATGTTCATCATCTACCATATTGATTATTTTTGTCTTTTTTCAAGTCTCTTGTGCCGTTTTCACCACAGAAATAAGACTAAATATCAATCATAGTAACAATCGTATTTGAATAAATTTTCCAGCACCAGACACTATTACTCTAGAAGTAACTCAAGATGAAACATGAATTGTATCTGTAATAGCAAAAAAAGATGTTGTAATTATAAATAAAAACAAAAAATTAATTAAGGAATCGTTTTCTCTTGCACCAAAATATGATAAAAACAGGTTTTTGAACTTAAAGCTCAGATTTCGTCACAACAAAACAAACATAGATATCAAGACTATAAGCATAGTTTTAAACATCTCTGGTTTTCGAATCCATATCCCATATCCATCAGTTCATCTCAAGGAGGTAACTTTTAATATCGGAAAAAATAATAACAAAAACAACAACACAAATAAATATCATACAAAAACCTTTTCATGTTTGTTGTACCTATTAAATTTATGAAGTAATTTCATCAATTTTTTAGATGATAGGATGTCTTTTACCATAATATTTTGATAAAAATATAAATTTATATTTTTACTTTAACTTTTATAGAAAGCTTGTCAATAAAAAAAACTATAAGCTATAATCTTCTACATATCTTTCTGAAAAATTATCTTCATAATACAGATTACCTTCATATTGATTCTTTTTTTGACTATCTTTTATAATATCTTTTAGATGAAAAGTTTTGTTTATTAATTCTCATGCTTTATTAAATATGTTTTTTGCTGTATATTCTTCATGATTATCCAACCCAACTCGCTTAAATATTAGTGGAAACATAAACAATAAAAGAACTGACAAAAAAATCCCCACAATCATATATCTTATACTATTCCAAGCTTTTTTAATTTTTTCTTCTTTTCATTGAGAAAAAATAAACAAAAAAATAGCACGCACAAAAGCATATATACTTCATACTGCAATTATTATAATAACAATAGCCAAAATTATCAAGATCAAATTTTGAATAGAATTTGTGCTGGCTGACACAGGCATCGAAGTAAAATTAAAAATTAAAAACTTTTATCCATCTTGATTATTCTCCCTTTTCTTCTGATTCTTTTGGTTCTTCTTCTGAAATTTCTTTATTTTTTTCTTCAACAAGATCTTCCTTGTTTTCTACAATAGCATCTGCTGGTGTTTCTACAACATCAGTAGCTTCTGGTTTGGTTTCTTCTGTCTTAGCAGCTTCTTCTGCTGCAGCTTTAGCAGCCTCTTGTTTTTCTCTTAATTCTTGTGCTTTAGCCTCAGCTTCTGCCTTTTTTTGAGCCTCTATTTCTTTTCCTTTTGTGCTTTCTCTTTCTACAAAATATTTTTTGAAAAAATCATCTTTTGTGTCTGCAAAAAGTAGTTTAGCAACCCTTTCTGTAGGTTGAGCTCATTTAGAAATCCATTCTTTTATAGCAGATACATCTGCTTCCATAGTATGAGCTAATGGATTAAACCATCCTAAAACTAATTTATATCCAGCCTTAGCTGGTTTTGTGTGCTCTGTAAGCACAATACGATAAAATGGTAATTTTTTTCTACCATGCCTAGCTAATCTTATCTTCAACATTTAGTTTAAATTTTATAAATTTAAAAAAATAATTTTAGAGATTTATTTTAATTTTTCTCTAGAGTTGTGTAAGGTATGTGCTTTACATTGCTTACAATACTTGTTTTGTTCTAATTTTGGGGTAATTGCCTTGTTTATGCTTGTGTAATAATTTACTTTTTTACACACAGAACATTGCATAGCTACAGTAATTCTTCCTCCTTTCTTTTTTGCCATAATTAAGCTTACTGAATAATTTAAAATATATTTTTACGAATGACGCTCTTTAATTAAAAGTTTGTGAAGTTTTCAATTTACTCTATCTAAGTTTACAAACCTCTAATTTAGATTTGGCTTTGGACAGACTTGAACTGTCGACCTTCCCGATTTATCGGGACGCTCTAAGACAAGTGAACAACAAAACCATAAACTTCTCGATTTTTACAGGATTTGACCAAAATTAAAGAACAATCTTATTTTAATCAACTCAAGCTGCTATAAAATTATCAACAGTTTTCTTACTTTTTTGCTTTTTCAAATACAATTCTGTTTTCAATGCTAAATTATAATTTTCAAACTCTTTTTTATATAGTAGTAATAGTGGTCTATTGTTTCTAGTCGATTTACATAATCATCTACAATGTTCATCAAACCTTCTATCAACATCAATACTACTTCAAATATAATATCTTCAATTTCTCATTTTAAGTATATACACATATCATTTTTGCATGATATTAATGAGTGAAGATAAATTTATTTGGCTTTGGACAGACTTGAACTGTCGACCTCGTCCTTATGAGAGACGCGCTCTAACCAGCTGAGCTACAAAGCCTTATTTTCTTGTACATAACTTTTACAGACTCAACTGTCGACCTTCCCGACCTGTCGGGACGCTCTAACCAGCTGAGCTACAAAGCCTTATTTTTTTGAACATAATTCAACCGTTGATACTTAAAAACCAACTTATTCTTTATAGTCCAAGTATCTTAAAAAACCTAGTTTAATATTTTTTATAGCAATGGCGGAGAGGGCGGGATTTGAACCCGCGAGCCGATTTCTCGGCTGACTCGTTAGCAGTGAGCTGACTTCGACCACTCATCCACCTCTCCTTATACAAAAAAAATAGGCCTCAAAAATTTGTGGTGATATGTATATAAATAAATTCAATTGAAATTCAAGTATAAAAAGATAGAAAAATCATAACAATTTAAAACAAAAAAACACTAAACTTTAAGATCTCCTTTAAACATGTTTGAAAAAATAAAAGAAAAAGTAAAGTCTATATTATGAAAAAATGGTTCTCATGATTTAGATCATGTTGATAGGGTTTATGATATGTGCATACATATATGAAAATTAGAGTGAGCAGATTTAGAGATTTTAAAGATTTCAGCATTATTACACGATATATGAAGACCAAAACAACATGAAACAAAATGAAAAATTTGTCATGCTCAACATTGAGCAAAATTAGCAAAAAAAATATTAGAAGAATTATGATACAAACAAGCTACAATCAACAATGTTGTTCACTGCATATCAACACATAGATTTAGAAAATGAAAAAGTCCAGAAACACTTGAGGCAAAGATACTCTTTGATGCAGACAAATTAGACAGTATCGGTGCTGTCTGAATCTGAAGAGCTTTTATGTATGCTAATGAAGTTTGAGCTAAACTACATAACGACCAAAACACAAACATAAAAGAAAGTGCAGAACATTGACCAGACGACACAGCATATAGAGAATATTTAGTAAAATTAAGCAAAGTAAAAAATAAGTTATTTACCAAGTCTGCAAAAAAAATCGCAGAAAAAAGAGACAAAATTATGCTAGATTTTTTTAACAACTTAAATGAAGAGGTTTGGTGAACAAAAGATCTATAAACACAAAAACAATCTTACAAATTACGAATTTACTTTAATAAATATTTAGTTTTAAAAATTTTATAAACATCAACAAATCTTTTAACCCATAAATCCTTAACATGATAAATGAGATATACAGTCCATGAGAATGAATAGATGCCTGAGAGTCTGTAAGACAAGACGTCAGCAAAGTAAGTGAACAAGACGTCAAGCGTGCACAGTGAGATTCTGCAAAGGCAAAACAAGTACAAGATCAAATCAAAAAATCTAAAGCAACAAACAACAATATTGCTAAATTTTTGTCATTTCTATTAAAAAACATAAAAAATGAAGAATTAATTTCTGCAGTATATAGCACTTTTTTTAAGGTTGTAGATCCAAGAACACAAGTCGTTTATCTAAGGAAATCTGTAAACGACATCATAATAATTGGTTTTTTTGCTCCATTTTTTATAAATGAAATAGAAAAGTTTTGATTAAACACATATTTTACAGAAATGCTTAATAATAAATCTGGAAGCAATATGACAGAATATATAGAATATATTAAAAAATTATCTAGAAAATATCATGATAATATACCAATCAACAAAGACGTATTGTTAAATTTATTAGCATTAATAATCTGAGAGTTTTGAATTAGTAAAGAAGCTTTAAGTGAATCATGAAAAGAAAAAATTAAAAAAGAAATAGAGAAAAAATTAAAATAAACAACAACCACACAACATATTTCAAAAATGCCAAGCCCATTGTGTTAATTCTTTGGCATTTTTTTAACAAAAAAAAAATAATAGTTATAATAGAATATAAAGAAATTATAAATTTTAACTATTTCTAAATAGTAAAAAATGAACTTTGAAAACATAAAGATAGAACAACTTCCAGGAAACAGCAATGAAACAGGAATACACCAAAATCAATTAAAAGATTATTTTAATGATAGATTTTTTGATGATTTGGTAAACAATAATATAAAAATAAAACAACAATGAAAAATGTATATTTTTGAACAAAAAGATATAAATTCTAGTCAAATATCTGATGACAACGAATTTATCAAAAAATTTTATGTAAATAAAAAAGTTTTTCAAGAATACTTAAAAGAACAACAAAAAAAAGCAGAAATAAATCTTGAGTCAGACTTGTTGTTAAAGGAATTTTTTAATGAAATGGATACTCAAAACAGACTAGAAGAAACACAAAAAGAAATAATAAATGAGCAAATACAAAAATTAGATACAGATGTAGAACAGTTAACAAAAATTGACGATATAAGAGACAACCCAGAATTGTTAAAAGCAGAGATTGATGTACTGTTGGATTGGTTCGAAAAAAACAAAACTCGACCAAAAGCACCAAGAACAGCAGAAAACAGATATAGTAAACATAGGTTTGAACAAGTAATAAGAGATGATATTAGATCATTAAAAAGTATAAAAAGAGAGTTGAAAAGATATAGTTACACCACTAATATGGATTATTTCGCCAATTATATAAATACGATGAAATCACATCAAAAACAATTAGAAACAGTTCGCCAAATGGTTTCAACATGAAACAATACTGCAGAAATACCAGCAATGTTAGACTCTATTAAAGATGTAAAAAAAGAAGCATTGTTTCAAGATATAGCAGCATCCTATAATATAGAATATAATAAAATATTAAAAGATGCTACTTTGGCAAAACTTCTAAACAAAGATCTAGAATGACTTCAAGAATATTTAATATGAGTTTGGTCTGGAGACATAGAGCACCCAGAACAAGATAAATTTTATGAAAAACATAAAAAAGATTTCAAAGAAATACAATCAATCAATCCATGACTTTATAGAGAAATAACTACAAAAAGACAAAAAAACAATAATCCAAAAAAAGAAAATGTATCTCCAGAATATCGAAATTCTCAAATAGAAAGAAACAACAGATACTGTTCAAAATCTTGAGTATGAGCTTTCGATCAAATATGAAATATGTTTTCAGAACTTGTATATAAATGAAATGATCCAAAAAAACAAGAAGCACGAGCACAGGCTTGAAAAATTTGAGCACTAATTTGATGAGTAGTGTTGTGATTTAAGTTTATACAAAGTTTATTTTCAAAAAAATGAACGGAATGAAAACGAAAAAATGTGGCACTATATTGATGAGGACTTTTTGCATTATTAAATATGCCAAAATTAGTTGATCGATGAAAAACTGCATTTGGTAAAAGTTATGAACAACAAGCAAAATGACATAATATAGAAAATACAGAAATAGAACAAAAATATATAAAACCTCCTATTATAGCAATGGAAGCCCTATGATGAATTCCAATACAAACTCTTATAGATGAAGGGGTGGTAATAGAAAAGTACGGAAAGCTAAAATTAGATTATGAAAGATATGAAAATCTTACTGGATTCTTACATACAAATGGAAAAATTTCTGAAACAGAAAAAAAATCTATGTTAAGAGCTATGAATAAAATAAAATCTGATGAATCTCTACTTAGTGAATGATTAGCTTTGTTGTGAATTGACTCAATAAAGTCTCTAGAAAATGAGGCTTGAAATAATTCAACAAAAACACTTTTAGATTCTCCAAAAATGGCTGAACATTTCAACAACATCTCAGAATCTCCTATGAACGCAATATTAGCAAACGAATGACTTGAACCTAAAAATGCTCAAGCTCGATATGAAATGACAAAAGATTATGATCCAGACAATTTTGGAAATAATAAAACAATAGAGTGGATGAAAAGCTGATTAGTAAAACTCAAAGAGAATAACAAAAATTATACTTTAGACAAAATGCTAGAACATCCAGAGCTTAATTTAGAAACAAAAACTATAAATAAACTGAAAAACAATTCTTGAAATTCTATACAATTTCAAAATTATGAAGAAATGTTTAATGCAATACAATTAACTGACTTTATAAAAGAAAACTTTAAAGGGAAAAGTGCTAAATCAGACAATCCATTTCATACAAACCTATTATGAAATATAGAATTTGATAATACCAATCGATATGAATTATGGAAAAATGAAACAAATGTAGTAAATGCAAATTTTTACAAAAACACTCTTGAAAACCTATCATCAACACTATCTAAGCACAAAAATGATTATATAAAATATTTAAATGAACGATGGAAAACTGAGTGAAAAAGCCAATAAAATATAAAATTTGATTTTAATACATAAATCGCTATAAAAATATGGCGATTTTTTATATTTATCAAAAATAATGGATTTAAATAAACAGCTAAAAATCGAAGGAAAAAAGGTGTTGATAGTAGGGAATCGATCACACAAAAACCTATGAGACGAACTGATACTTCTTGGCACTATAAAATTATTGCAAGAGCAATGAAAAAAAATCTATATTTCAGCTTACAACATAGCTTGGTTAAAATCTTTTTTCAAACAATTTATAAATATAGAAGAGCTTACTTTTTTGAGAGAAATACCAAAATGATTTAGGTCTTTCTGAAAATTTATAAAAGATTGAGGAAAAAAAACAATAAAAAAATACAGAGAAATGGATAGTATTATTATTTGAGGAGGTGAAATCCTAACAGAAGAGCTTCCAAACAATTATCGATACTGGCTAGTTTCCATACTACCCTGCATAAAAAAACAAAAAAACATATACTTAATGGGTGGAGTACAAATACCTAAAAAACGATATAACAAAAAACTTTTTTCTTTTTTATTAAAAAAAACAAAATATATTTATGCTAGAGACTTAGATAGTGTTTATGGTTTAAAAAAATATTGATTTGAAAACACAGAATTTTTTATGGATACAAGTTTTTTTGCTTATGATTGGAATGCTATAAAAAACAATAATCACAAAAAACAAAAACAGATTATAGTTAATATCAATAAAAATTGAGAAAATTTTTTAGAAAATATTAGCAATGATATAAAAGATTATTTATCAAATTGATATAAAATATTATATGTACCAGTTGCTAAATGAAGAAATAACCAATACAATGATATGCAATATTATAAACAAATCAAAGAAAAGCATAAAAAGTACAACAACAGTTTTGAAATATTAGATTGGGAAAACAATTTTGATGATTTTATAAAAGAAATAGCTAAATCTGAACTTGTAATAAGCACAAGATTACATTTATTTTTGATAAGTAGCTTTATATCTACAAAAACCAAGGTTTATCCTTATCAAAAAAAGATACTTAAAATGCAAGAAGTGTTAAAAAATTTAAATATAGATTAAGATTTTATACCATCTAAAGTTCACTTTATTATTGCTCAAATAATTTGAAATTTTTCTTTTCTTTTGGCATAAAGCAAAACTTTAGCGCTTAGCCATAAAGGTTGAGCTCGAAATCACAACAAATAAAATTTAAGTTTTTCTAATTTTGTTCAGTTTTTTTTGATAAAAATCATTCTGTGTTTTGCTTTTCTATATGCTGCAAAAGTACTTCAAACTCGAGCATGTTCAAGAATATTTTTGTCCCTCTCCATGTGATATAACAATAAGTCGCTTGATACAAAAATTGGATATCATGCTTTGTAAATTCTATAAGTAAATTCCAAATCTTCATATACAAAATCCAATCTCTCATCAAACAAAATTTCTTGAAAGATTTTTGTAGGTCCAAAAAGAGAATTTCCAGAATACATTTGAATAGATGCTATTGTTTCATTTTTTTTGAATTGAAAAGAATGTGGTCTAGATGTCCAAAAGTTGTAATAATCAAATCACAAACTTTGTATTTGACCTGTTTTTCTAAACATCAATGTGGGAGTTAGTATGAAATTTTTTTGTATTTGTTTTTTATGTTTATTTCGAATATCAAAAGTCTTCTGAAGATAGTCTGAATCAAATAATTCATCATCATCAAAAAGATTAATAAATTCTGTATCTGCTAATTTTATTCAATAATTTCTAACATAACTTACTCCTTGTTGTGGAACAAAATCAGTATTTATATTGGAAACAAAAACAATTTTATTTGAAATGTTTTTTAATCATTTTAATGATAGTGTTTTCAAATCTTCAAACTCCTCTTTTGTAAGAACTTTATCTATCATCAAAACAACTTTGAAATCTTGGAAGGTTTGGACATCCAAAGATCAAAATATTCAATTAATGTTTTCAAGATTTGGTCTTGTAGGAATTACTACTGTTAGTTTATTTTTCATTGTTTTTTAGCTTGGAAATAATATATATTGTGTATATTTAAATTTTATCTTTTTTCAACTAGTTTAATGAAAAGGTTTGTTCAAGTGTTTTTTGTAATAATAGCATTATACCACATCATTATAACAATTTTAGGATACTGAATATTTTGAGAAGGATCTCAAAGTATCATATCAATTTCCAGGGACGCTCTACGGATTTGATTTTTTTTGTTCATGTTTTTCACAAATACAAAACAAATAAAAGAGTATCTATTAAAACGAAAAAAAGTTCGAATACGATTTATTGTTTTGATTGTTTTTTCAATATGAGTTTCTTTTTTAAATGGAAAGTTTCTTAAAGATATTATGGTCGGACTAAAATATGGCTTATATTATTTACTTATATTTTTGACAGCAAGTTTTATTTGATTTTCAGGAATAAAGAATTTCAAATTAAAAGATATGCATTGGTATCAATGGTTTTTGTTGTGAATTGTCTTCTTTTGATTTTTGCGACAAAGCATCAAAATGGCTAGACCCGAAGTGTTTATGAATTTATGATACTGAGGATTTGATGATTTTTATTTTTGAACCAATCCTCCACTATATTATTTAACTTGATATGAATGAACTACAAGATGGCAATGAATTTTTTCTGGACCAAATAATTACGCATATTTTCTAATAGCATTTTTTCCATTAGTTTTATTGCGACGAGGAAATTGACTCAAAAAAATAAAAAATCTTTTTCAAAATCCAATTTGAAATCTAGACCTTTTATATGTATTATTGCGAATACTTGCTATCATTATGACTCTTTCTAGATCTGCAATAATATGAATTGCATTAATAATTGCCTTACTTGCAAAAAATTGGATCAAAAAAAATAAAAAAATCACTATTGGAATTTTAGGAATCTTTATTTTATGAATAATTGGATTGAGTTTTTTGAAAAAAAATTCTACTATAAATCATATAAACGCAAAATTTTCTTATATCAAAGAAGTTGTAGACAAACCATTTTGACACTGACTTGGAAGCTCTGGACCAGCAATACACCACAATGGGAATATGTTACCAGAAAACTATTTCATGCAATTGATGTTGGACATATGAACTGTCTGATTTATTATTTGGTGTGTAGTGATACTACAAATACTTTTGATATTTAAGTGAATTAAAAATATAAAACCAAACGACAGAGAAAAAACAAAATCATGAGAAATTAACAATGAATTAATTTATTTACATCGAAACAGACTCTATCTCTGACGAAGCGTATTGTTGGTAATCTGATTATTTTTACATGTTTTTGAGGACAGCATGGTTAATTATTTATTTTTTGTAAGCTTTTGAATTTTAAGCTGATATCTAAGCAAATTTATCAAAAAAGAAAAAACAAATTTTAAAAACTTAATTATGAGATAATAATCAAAAAAGTAAAAACAACTTTGTTAAGAATAACAAACCTTACAATGTCTATTTTATTTGTCAAACCTAAATCTCAAAATATAGAGAAATCCTATTGCTTTAAACTTTAAATTTAATAAAAATAATTTCATTATCATTAAATTTTTTATATTTTTTTGTATGTAATAATGCCTGTTAAAAAAACTGTTTCTACTAAAAAGTCTGTTGCAAAAAAACCAGCAACAAAGACTGTTGCAAAAAAAACTACTTCTACTAAAAAACCTATTGCAAAAAAACCAATAGTAAAAGCCACTGCAACAAAAGCAACAAAACCTTCAGTAAGGGTAGAAGTTAAAAAAACTACTCCTACCAATGCCTGTTGTTCTACCAATGCCTGTTGTTTTACTAGTTGTAGCCAGAAAATCATTTTTTTACTTTTGATTGTATTAAATTTACTATTTGCTTTATTCTTTTTTTTCAAAAAAGATCCAGCATTAAAATTAGAAGAGCTAAAGGTTGGAGGTGCTGAAAACATGAAAAAAGTTGAACAACTTTACAATTCTGATTTATACAAAGATCAGCAAACTTCGGCTATAGATCAATTTCTAGAGTGACAACAATAAAAAACATTTTATTATCTAATTAATTAAAAAATGGAAAGGAAAAACAATTATTTAGTTTTAGTTATTTTATTATGAGTTATTTTAATATTACAAATATTATCGTTATTCAAAAAAGATGCCTGGAAATTAGAAACATTAAAGGTTGGTTGAGCTGATAATATGAAAAAGGTTGAACAACTTTATTCTTCTCCAGATTATATTTATCAGCAAACTGTGGCTATAGACCAAGCATTATCTCAAATGAATATGTTATGAAATCTTAGTGAAGAGGAGTTATATGAAATGATGATGGAACAATGAGAAGAAATGGAATTTGATATGGAAGATGAAAACGTTGTATTTGACATAGAATAATACTCTTAGTACCCAATATAAAAAATTTATTCTTTTAAATTAAACAAACATGTCAAAGAAATGCAATCTTTGAGCAATTATAGCAATTGTTATATTGTGATTAATTTTATTATTAAATATAGCAAATCTATTCAAAAAAGATGCTCGAACGCTAGAAACATTAAAAGTTGGTTGAAGCAGTAATATGAAAAAAATCGAACAACTGTATTCTTCTCCAGAATACATTTCACAACAAACTATGAGCATAGACCAAGCATTGTCTCAAATGAATATTGATGAAAATTTAAACAACAATTGATTGGATGACGCACTAGTTTCAGAAACAATAATAAACAAATTGGAAGAAATAAAATCTTCTGGTGTTGATTATGGTGCAGAATCTGCAAGATTTACTATTTTAGAATATTCAGAACTTTTGTGTCCATACTGTAAAAGGCACTCAGAACAATGAACTATCGAAGAAGTAATAAAAAAATATCCTGATGAAGTAAACACAATATTTAGAAACTTTATAGTACATAGTCAAGCTGCAAAATTATGAGAAGTTGTAGAGTGTGTTTGAGAGTTAAAAAGGGAAGTTAAACATGATTTTATAAAAAAAGCTTTTACTATTGATGAATGAATAGATTTAGACGCATTAATTAATGTTGCTTGACAATTCTGAATAAACAAAAACACACTTATGGAGTGTGTTGACTCTAATAGGTATACTCAAGAAGTAAACAATCAAACAAGTGAATGAAGAAATCTGTTTGGTATAAATGGTACTCCAGGAAATGTAATTATAGATAGAGAAACAGGGAAAATTGTTGTAATACCAGGAGCTTATCCTGTAGAAAAATTTATTGAAGAAATCGAAAACCTAAAAAACAACTAAAAAAATATAATAATAAAAATGTACTTCTAATAAACAAAGAAGTACATTTTTTGTATAAAAAACTTTTCAATAACAAAGATGTTTTGTTAATATTTCTGCTATGTTGCTAGAAGAAACATATTTCACTACCAACAAAACCTTACAAGCTAAAGTCTTATGATTATATTTTTTAGATAAAATAGTTGGTAAAAACTACAAATAACACAATCAGCTCTATAAAAATATTACAAGTTTAGCTGACTTATCTTATTTTCATCTTGTTAATATTTAAATCTAATTCTTCAATTTCTTGTTGTAGATTTTTTATGTCCTCTTTCTTTTTTTCTATAAGTTCTGATGAAGCTGTTCATATAATAGAAGCCACCAATGATTTCATGTGTTGCAAATATTCTTGTTTATTTTTTAAATCTTCTTCCATATCTTCTAATGCACTTTTAGTTGATCATATTTGTTTCAACACATTTTTAGCTCAAATATTTATATCAATCACACTATCTATCTCATAACCCAATGGCATTTTTTCATGATCCTTTATATAATCTATATTTTCAATATTTAATAAAACCTTTAATAAATCCTCTCTATCTGATACAAATTTTATAAATTCTAAATTAGCCTGAACAAACACATCTATTGTTTCATGTTTTTTAACTCATAATTTTTGTTTAATTTTTTTTAGTTTATCTACAATATCCATAAAAATATTCATTCTATAATTTTTTTCTTTTAAGTTAAAGTTTGATATTGTAGATAAATCAATCTTAGGTATTTTTAATTTGTTAGAAAATATTGTTTCTATTTCCTGTACAAACAAAGGCATTAATGGTTTTAAAATTTCCAAAGAAACTATAAAAGAAAACAAAATCACATCTGAAGTACTTTTATAGTTGTAAATTTTAGTAGATTCTAAATAGTTTTCGCAAAGGTCTTCTTTAATAAATTTTAAAACTTTAGTTTCAAAACCTAAATTGTTTTGTTTTTTTAGTGTTTCTAATAAAGACTTTAGTCAATGTAATATCCAATTATCATAATCGCTTATGTCTTGTTCTATTAAAGTAAAAAGCTCATTTATATCTATTTTTGAAGCTCAGTTAGCATAATTGTTATAAACATATCTATATGCATTTCGCACTTTATTTAACATAATATTTATATCTTCAACATTATCTGTGTCTAAAATATTTTTATTATTTTCTTTTTGTCATGACAACAAAAGTAATCTCAACAAATCTGGATTAAAAGAATTAAGTATCTCAGAAAGTTCTGTTGTCAAAAATTTAGAATTATAATTATTAATAATTTTTAAATTTTTATTAAACAAATATGGAATAAATAATAGTTTTGAAAATAACAGCTTTTTTGAATAATCAAGTCACAACAACAATAGATTAACAATAAACTCAAGATCCTCTTCTACTCAAACAAACATATTTCATAAGTCTTTTATATTAGAATACTGATCTAAACTTTTTCAAAAGTTATTTTTGAACAAAAAGTATATAGAGTCTAAAAAGTCCTTATTAAAGCTATCTGTTTTTTGTAAACTTAATATACCCTGATATCAAAAAATAGCAGAAAAGTCTAAACTAAAATTTTCTCAATCAGAAACAATCGCAAAACTATCTCACAAAAGCTCTAAAAGAATTTCTATTTTTTCGGAGTTTTTTTCTATTTTTCACAAAAGTTTTTTAAGATTTTTTAATCAGTTTTTTAAACTAGAAACTTCTACATTTTCATAAATTTCTATATATTTTGAAAGTTTATTTGCTTTATTAGAAAAATCAAAAGAAAACAAAACATCCACAAGCTCTTCTATATTAAAACTATCATTTAACTGATTATCCAAAATCAAATTTAATATTATTGCTGTTAATGTAAGATCTTTTCTAGATTTTAAAATTTTATATTGATCTGCTAGTATATTATCATTTATACAATATTTTTGTCCATCTTCGGAATACAAAACAGGAATCAAAATTCCTTTTGTAGATTTATTAGAAATATTAATAAAATCTAAATTTTCAAGATAATTTAAAATATAATTTTCCATATCAACTCATATTATTTCAATGTTTTGTTCTTTAAATTTTTGTAATAAGAAATCTAAAGAATAGTCATATTTAATCCCTCGTTGATTCATTGTAATTTCATACAACTCTTCTTCTGACTTAGCACAAAACAAAACATCGCCATCAACTTCATTAAGGTATTCTAAATTTCATATATTTTCTATATGGGTTTCTATATTTTCAAAAAACACATCTACTGGTTTTCAAGAAAGGTGGCCAGCATGCTTGGTAAAATTTCCATCAATATCTATAGCAAATATGTTTGTTGCTAAATTATGTTTTTGTGCAATCTCAAGACCATATTGATCATGTCATGGAGTTATTCTAACTACTCAAGTTCAATTAAATGAATCTATGCTATCATCTCATATAATTGGAATAGCCTTGTTTACAATTGGAATTATCACATTTTGTCATATTAGTTTCTTATATCTTTTATCTTGTGGGTTTACTGCTAAAGCAACATCTGCAAAAATAGTTTTTATATTTTTTGTAGAAACACTAATAGAAATTCATTTGGCTTCTATAAAATATTTGATTACAAATTCTTTGATTTTTCTTTTTTTGGCTAATGTATTTATTTTTGGAATATTAGTCTGCAAATCTTTACTTCGTGCTAACAATCTTTTTTCAAAAAAAACTTTTCAGTCTCTATATAAATTAACAAACACTTTTCTCAAAAAAATATGAAAATTTTCATCTACAATAAAATTATTTTTTTTTATAAACAAAGAAAAACCTAATTTTTCCAAAAATTTTATGTTTTGTTTAAGTTGTTTTTTAAAATCTAACTGTAATTGTTTTAAGTTTATTTTATCACTATTTAACTTTGAATACCGCCTTGATGATAATCAAAAATCTATATCAAAATCAACAGAATCTCAAATTGTTTTGGAGATATAATCTTTTAAAAAAACTAAGGATAAAGCACCAGGATGAACTTTTTGATCAGCAGAAAGTATTCTTGAATATATAATTTTTGATGTATTAGATGATGATTTTTGTATGTTTTTATTTTTATTTATATATTTTTTAGGAAATATAGACATAATTGTAAAAGATTGAAACAATAAAATAGAGAAAAATAGTATCTAGCACAATAAATTTTAATATTTTTGAGTTCTATATAATTTATATACTGCATACAAAAATAAAGTAATTATAATAATCAAAATTGTATTTTCAAATGGTCAAACTTGAACCTTTTGAGCTTTATCAACAGTAACATTGGTTCCATCAGAGCAAATAGCTTGCACTTGGTAATATGCGTATTGATCTTTTTCAGCATATTTATCGAAAAAATACTCAAACTTAGTTTCTGTAGTTTCTCAAACCAATTTTTTATCTGACATATCTTCCCAATCTGATCTATATATTTCATATTTAGTTGCATTTTCTACTTCATCTCGTAACAAAAAATACTTATCTCATATTTTTTCTGATTTTACAGTTATTCATTGAACTACACAAGAATGCTTAGTTTCTTGTGGATTATATTCCACAATACTAGATGGTTCTCATGAAGAATGAGACTCATCATCTAAAGGAGAAATTTGAAAATAGTAAGTTGTATTGATCTGTAAATTTTCTATTAAAACTTCTGTAGAATTTATATCCACTGTTTTTTGCAAACTATTTTTGTCTGTACCATAAGAAACTCTATATTTAGGAGAATTTCATATAGAATCCCAAGAAACAATCACCGAACTGCCATCTACTCAAGTAGTAACAAACTTTACATTTCCAACACCCTTATTTTCTTTTATAGAGATACTTGCAACATCATCATAATTTTTTGCTAATCATTGATACATCAAAGAAACAGAAACATCTATATCTCCAACAACATCTGTCATTATCATATCTTTTTTGAAAATACCAGGTGAAAGAAGGTCCAAAGGATAGCTAGAACCGTCACTAAACAACATTTGAGCAGAACTCACATCGTCTACAGTAGAAACAGTAAAGGTAACCTTATCTCATTCCTTTAAAGTTCAAGAAGGCAGTATTTCTATAGAATTGAATACTCAATCAAATGGTGGCTGATAATTGACTACCACAACGCTAGATTCTCATAACAATATATTGTCTATATCTAAAATTTTTGCTTGAATAGTATTTTGACCAGAGTTTAAGTTAGAAATATAAACATTGAAATTTCACATAGAGTCAGTGTTGGAGCTAGCAACCAGCATATCATTTAAATAAACATCTATCGGAGAATTTCTTAAATCAAAGCTAGATCAAATAACATTTATTGTAGATTTTTTTTCTGTAGAAGAGTTTATAGGGGAAGTTATATTTATTTGTTTTAAATTTTGATTTGAACTTGTGTTTCAAACTATAACTGATGCAAATCAAGCAAACTCTTCGTTTACATCTGTAATATCATACACTTTTACTTGATATGTACCAGGTTTTTTAATTTCCAATCATTTTGAAAAGGTTTTTGTTCATTGATCTTGAATAAGAAAAGAATAAAATCCCATACTAGGAACAACATAATCATCTGGCATCAATCATTTTATTTCAAAAAAAACATCTCAAATATAATCCTGTAACACTACACCATTTTTTAATGCCGTCACAGTAATGTCCACTGCTTGTCAAACTCAGAAGGTATCTGGATCCACTTTTACCAAAAAAGAATCTGGATCTTCTGCCAAAGACACTAATGGCACTAAAGCCGAAAAAAATATAAATATTCAAAATACTAATTTTTTATAAAATTTATTCATCTGTGTTTTAAATTTTAATTAAAATCCATGATGTAAATCTTTGTTTTGATTTAAACATCATACCGACATGCTTTTATTTTCTCAATTTAACAACAAAACAGTAGATTCACTCAACAAAATTGATGGCTCTTTAGCCACAAAGGCTAACTCAAACAAACTTTGTCCATAATCAAAATTTCCATTAAAATTTTTAAATTTCAATACCAGTGTTCCATTTGTCTGTGATAATAATTTGTAATCAGTTTGTGTTTTGATTTTATCTAAATCTACTTCTACATTTTCTTCATCATAAACAATTGAAACAGAAAGCTCATTTATGTCTTTTATGGTTTCTGAAAGATACACATCTAAAATGTTTTTTTCATTTTTGTATGCCAAATCTCGATGATTTGCTATCATAGTTTGAGCATCTTGTAATGATAAAATACTAGCAGAAAAAAAAACAGGACTTTCTATAACATAAAACAAAACAACAGAAAATAATATAGCTATTAAAAATATCATAGTATTTGTACGAAACCTTTTCATTTTCATATTTTTTTAACTTACAAGTCAATTAAAATATTCCATATATTTTATATAGTAATGTAAAGCAAAAAAGCAAACAAAAAAACAAAAAATCTAGCTTATTTTCACAAAGCAATAAAGCAATTAAAAAAAACTCCAATAATTAAAGAAAAAAACACTCATTTTAAGTTTTTTTATATGTAATTTTAAGCAATTTAGATTTATTTTTTTCTAAAGCTTACAAACTTTTTTACCAACACAAATGACTGCACATTTTCATCCTATAAAACTTCTAAACTATATGTTAACATTGTTTTCGAATCTTTTTAATAAAAAATTATTTTATAACAATTTTAAAAATTGTATTTAATGATTTTGTTAATTTATTTACTTGCATATAAATGTTGAATTATAACAAAATTTTTTGCTTGTTTTATTAGAGAATATTGTTATAAGAAATATTCAGAGGAATTTTTTATTTTGATAAAATTTATCAATCATGTTGGAATGGATCAAAAAAGTTTTTGGAATGGATTATACTGAAAAAGAAATCAGCAAACTAAGGATTGTTGTTAGGGAAATAAACGAACACTTTCAAGAGTATGAAAAACTAAGTGATGAACAAATAAAAGCAAAAACTGAAGAATTCAAAAAAAGAATCCAAGAAAAATGAGAAAGTTTAGATAGTATTTTACCAGAAGCTTTTGCTGTGGTAAAACAAGCTGCAAAAAGAATGTGTGAACAAACATTTGATGTAAAAGGAGAAAAAATTTTACGAAATATGATACCATATGATGTTCAACTTATTGGATGAATAATCTTACATCAAGGTAAAATTGCTGAAATGAAAACTTGAGAATGAAAAACACTAGTTGCTACTTTACCTGTTTACTTAAACGCTTTAGAATGAAAATGAGTACATGTAGTGACAGTAAACGATTATCTTGCTTCTCGTGATGCTGAATGGATGTGACATCTCTACCAACGATTAGGGTTGAGTGTTGGTTGTGTGGTAAAAGGAGTTCCCGTTCAAGATAGAAAGTGAGAATATGAAAAAGACATTACTTATGTAGAAAATAGTGAACTTGGTTTTGATTATTTAAGAGATAATTTAGTAAAATCTATAAATCAAAGAGTTTTGACCCGAAGACCTTTAAACTATGCTATAATAGACGAAATTGATTCGATTTTAATTGATGAAGCTAGGACTCCTTTGATTATTTCTGAAGCTAGAGAAGAGGCAACAGAAAAATACCAATATTATGCAAAAATTGTACAAACACTCACCGCTTGTAGTGGAAAGAAAAAAGTAAGTAAATGACTTTTATATGAATTGATGAATGAGGATGCAAAAAAAGAGTCTGTAGAAGACGGAGATTATTATATAGATGAAAAAACAAAAACAGTTTCTTTAAGTGGAGAATGAATACAGAAATTAGAGAAAATGCTTGGAGTAGAAAATTTATACAAAGATGTGTGATATGAAGAAATTCATCATATAGAAAATGCATTAAGGGCAAAAGCAGTCTACGAAAGAGATAAAGAGTATATTGTAAAAAGCTGAGAGGTTTTAATAGTAGATGAACATACAGGTAGGACAATGCCTGGTAGAAGATTTAGTGAATGACTACACCAAGCAATTGAGGCTAAAGAAATGGTAGAAATAAAAAGAGAGTCTCAAACTATGGCAACTATTACATATCAAAATTTTTTCAAACAATTTAATAAATTGTCTGGTATGACTGGTACTGCGGTTACTGAATGAGAAGAATTCAATAAAATATATGATTTAGATGTATTAGAAATTCCTACAAATAAAGAAACTATCAGAGTAGATTGGCATGACAAAGTATATTTCAATCAAAATGCTAAACGAAAATTTGTAAAAGAAGATATAAAATTTTATCATGAGATGTGACAGCCAATGTTGATTGGTACTGCCAACATTGCTACTTCTGAATATTTGAGTAAAGTTTTAGAAAAAGAATGAATAAATCATTATGTTTTAAATGCTAAATTTTTTGAACAAGAAGCTCATATTGTAAGCAATGGATGAAAATTCAAGTCTGTAGTTGTTGCCACAAATATGGCAGGAAGATGAACAGATATTAAATTAGAAAAGTGATTAAATACAAAATTAGCAACAAACTATATCAAACGAGCAGAAAAAAATGTTAAAAATTGGGATATAGAATACAACATTTATTCAAGCAAAGAACTAGAGTTAACATTAGATGCCATAAAAGAGGTTTTTTGAATAAATGATGATGCTATTAGACAAGCATGAAATGGTTGAATAGAAACAAATAAAATTAAAATTAACACAAAATTTAATACCAATAGAAAAAGAAAAACTGAAGTTTTTGCAAAAATATATTTTACACTGGTATGATGACCAAGTCTACCAAGCATTACAAAAGATCTCCAATATGGTTTGTTTGTTTTAGGTACAGAAAAACACGAATCTAGAAGAATAGATAATCAATTAAGATGAAGATCTTGAAGGCAGTGAGATCCTGGAAAGTCGGTGTTTTATGTGGCACTAGACGATTTAATTATGAGAAAGATGTGATGAGAAAAAATTATGGGAATTGCAAATATGTTAATGAAAAAAGAAGAATTGGAAAATTTAGAACTAACTCAAAAACAATTTACTAGTTCCATCGAAAGAGCTCAAAAACAAATAGAGGCTTGGCATTTTAGCATTAGAAAACATCTTTTTGATTATGACAGTGTTATAGACAAACAAAGACAAAGAATTTATAAAAAAAGAGATGAAATAATTGCTAGTGAAGTGGATGAAAATCTAAAGAAAGAGTTTGTCCAAAACACCAAAAAAGATCTTAGAGATAATGTTGATTTGATAATCAATGTGAAAATCAATGAAGCAAAAAACCTAAAACAAACCAATATTGAATTTTTGGAAACACTGATCAAAGAGTTTAATATCAAATTAGATAAAAAAACTGCTGACAAACGAGAAAGTATGGGGTTTAATGATTTAGAATTGGAAATTATCAAAACTCTTTGAAAGCATTTAGAGGAAAATTTCAAGAAACTTGATGATGATAAATTATATGATATTTTTAGAGACGTTTTACTCCACCATCTGGATAAATTGCGAGTAGATCATATTGATGAAATGCAATATCTAAGAGACAAAGTAGGCTTTATGTGATATGCTCAACAAGACCCTCTAATAGTTTACAAAAAAGAATCTTTTGAAAAATTTCAAAATCTGATATATGTATTCAAAAGCACAACTACCAGTTATATTTTAAATCTAGATTTTGAGGCAATACAAAAACAAGACGAAATAGCAAAATTAATTTTAGAAAAACAAAAATCATGAGATAAAGAGTTTTTGTCCAAATTATCCAAAGCTAGTTGAAACTTAAAAGAGTTAATTAAATTAGCAGAACAAGAAGAGGCCAGAAAGTCTGAGAACAAAAAAAGAGAAATGATCTTTGAAGATGAGGATGGTTTTGAGGTTTTTGAAATAGGAGAAGAAAAATGAGATATAAAAAGTGAAGGACAAGAAATAAATAAAAACACAAAAATTAGACCAAACGATAAGGTTACAGTAAAATATAGGGATGGAAAAATGGAATATTGAGTAAAATATAAAAAAATAAAAGACGATGTTTTGGATGGGAAATGCGAAGTTATAAAAATTCATTTAGAGTAAAATGTTTTTTACTAAACATTTACAAGTACACAACACACTTGATAATAAAATCATTATTAATCTTATTTTTTCAAACACATATTATTGTTTTTAAAACCTATTTAAAATACTTTTATTAATATGTTTTAAATTTAACTTTAAACAAATAGTTTTTTAAAATTTTTTTATGATTAAAACAAGTTTCTATATATAAAAAATCACAAACTATGGTGTTTGTGATTTTTCTGTCTAGGGCAATATTTTAGATTATAATTTTTTTATTTTTTTAACTGATAAACTCATTTTTCTACTCTAGTAAACAAATCCTTGTGTTTTTGTAGATTTAACATTACTGTGTTTGGGCTTACCATTTTTTCTTTTAACATTTCTTTACATAATTCTTTTACATTCATTGCTCTATCGTTTCTTTCAAAGATTCTAACTAATATATCTTTTACTTGACCTCACTCATATCATCGTTCTTTTAGTCCATATATTCATAATCATAAATTAACAAATATATCATTATTTTTTACTAATTCATTGTGAACTGTATTTAATTTTATTGGTTTTTGTGGGAATCGTTCAACAATTTTTGAAGGTAGCTCTTGATAATGAAGTGGTTTACCAGCCCTTCTCATCGTATAAAGAATTTTCAATTTTATAGTCTTTGGATTTACATCTTCAAATACAGGTAATCATATTTTTCAATCAAATACTGACAAATCTCTCACAGATTCAAAGAAGTTTATATAAAACAAATCATTTTTTAAGTATGATACTTCTCTAAAATCTTTTGCAAAATCTTCTTTTAGAACTCCTATAAATTCATACAAATCTTGACTATTGTTTCTCGCAACAAAATAATCTTTTATAAACAAAGTCATTTTGGTTAGAAGGTCTTCATACAAAGGTTCTAAATAAAATGATCTATTTATGTGTTTGTTTCTCTTTAAAAAAGACACATCAAAATCTGATACCAATATAAGTTTTAATTCCTGTTTTGTAAATTTAAAGATATTTTTGTTTACAAGTTTAGATACTAACACATCTTCAGGCAAGAAACCTCCATGAGAATCTAATGTTTTTTTTGCTTCTTGCAACACTTCCATATACTTTTGATTTCCAACTATCAATCTTCTAAATCTCATTAAAGCTTGAGTTTCAATTTGTCTAATCCTTTCTCTAGTCAAATTGTATTCTTTTCATATTCTTTGTAGTGGTATTCATTTTTCTCCATTTAAACCAAATTTTTTGGTCAAAACCAATCTTTCTTTTGGCTTACAATATATTAAAATGTCTTTTAGGTTTGTAGATTCTATATCTACTTTTAATTTTTTGTCATCCATTTTTACATTAAAATTCATTGTATTAGAACTTTATGTTATAAAATTTAATCATACAACCACATATATAGTCAATAGAAATTCAATGTCAAGTAATTTTATAAAAAACAAACTCTTTTTTAGACATTAAACTTAAAAACAATAATATCTCAATCTTGAACGACATAATCTTTTCATTCTAGTCTAAGTTTTCAATTTTCTTTAACTTTATTCCATCAATTATATTTAATAAAATCATCATAAGAAACTACTTCAGCTTTAATAAATCATCTCTCGAAGTCTGTATGTATTACTCCAGCAGCTTGCGGTGCTGTAAATCATTTTTTGATAGTCCATGCTCTAGTTTCTTTTTCTCCTGTAGTAAAGTAATACATAAGTCCAACCGTATCAAAAGCAAGTGTAATCAAGTCATCTAAAGTAGGGATATGGTCAATATTTTCTATCTCTAATAATTCAGATATAAATTGTATTTTTTCGTTTTTTTGCATCCCCATCATTTCTGATTCTAATTTTGCACACACAATCACAACAGGAGATTTTACTTTTTCTTGAAATTCCTTTTGGATTTGCTCTTTGTTTGGGATATCCTCTTGTCAAACATTTATAGCATACACAAAAGGTTTTATTGTCAAAAATCAATAAGATTTAATCAGTTTCATGTCTTGCTCATCTAGCTGATCTAAAACATAATTTGCTAGCTTGTTTTCTTCTAATGTCTTTTGTATTAACTCCAATATTTCTACTTCTCTTTTTAAAAATTTATCTCATGTAACCTGAGCTTTCTTTTTTATTCCAGACAAAATCCTATCTATTTTTTCTAAATCAGAAAAAATCAATTCACTATTTATAATGTCTACGTCTCTCATCAAATCTACTTCTCATTCCACATGTACAACATCTACATCTTTGAAGTAACGGAGAACTTGTACAATCGCATCTACTTCACGAATATTAGATAAAAACTTATTTCCCAATCATTCTCACTTCCCTGCTCCACGAACTAATCCAGCTATATCTACAAATTCAATATTGGCATGTATAGTTTTTTTTGTTTGAGATATTTCTGATAATTTTTCTATTCTTGGATCTTTTACATCCACAACACCCACATTTGGTTCTATCGTACAAAAAGGAAAATTTTCTGCAGATGCAGAATAGGAATCCGTCAAAGCATTAAATAATGTTGATTTTCAAACATTTGGTAATCAAACAATCCCAATTTTCATAATTAATGTTATTTTATTTAGTTAAATATTATTTATATTTGTATATATCAAGTAAGTTTTTTTGTGTTTTTTAACAACGAATATTTTAGTTATTTTTATTACAAGATATAATTCTTATCATCACACTTATATTGTAAGCTTTGCAAAACAAAAAAACGAATCTACTGCAATAAAATTTCAAGTTAACAATTTTTTTCACGACGAATTATAACTTTAAATATTATTAACACCAAAAGCGTGAAACATAAAGTAATAAAATACTTTGCTAACTACTTTTGTTGAATAATAATAAAAAACTAATTTATCTTAACGATGTAGGTTTCTTTTGAAATACTACGACTAGCCTTTGGTTTAAATATTTTAATATTTTTTCATCCAAACTCCTTTTTCAAACCAGCAACAAACTCATCAAAACCAGGTCACATAAAGATTTTTATAGCGAATTTTCAATTTTTATTGAGATATTTTTTGTATATCCACAATGTTTCCTCTAGTAATCATATAGAACGAATTGCATCCACAGATTTGTTTCAGACCGTATTGGGTGCCATATCAGATTGAATAAAATCTACAGTTCCAGGCAAAATTCAATGTGATTCCAATATTTTATCTATTTTTTCAATATCAGTAACATCTTGTAAATGTGTGTGAACATTGGGCAAATTAACAGTACTTTCTTGTATATCAAATCAAACAATTTTAAAATTTTTTATATTAAATTTACGCAACAATGTATATGAATATTGCATCCAACTTCAAGGTGCACATCCAATATCTAGAATAAATTTAGTATTTTTATCAATCAATTTAAATTTATTTTGTATTTCTTCCAACTTGAATGCACTACGAGCCTTATATCACTCTTGTTTAGCCTTATTAAAATAATAATCGTAAGGATTGTAAATCATGAGAAATAATTTAATAAATTAGAAAAACATAAAACCAACACTATATTGTTAATGATTTAATTAAAAAAATCCACTCAGATTTTTGGGAAAAAATTGTAAAAATTAAAATTTATCATAAATTCATAAATCACATTAAAAAAATATTTATATTTAATCTTTTATGATATTTAAAAAACTTTTTATTTTGTTCCAAAGTCTTCTTTTTTTTGCCATATTGCTTTGTTTTTTTTCCTCCTTAGCTCTAGATTTTTCTTCTCTCTTCTCTTGTTTCTTTTTAGCATCTAATCTTTCTTTTTCTTCTTTCTCTTCTAATTCTTGCCTCTTCTTTTCAGCATCTAATCTTTCTTTTTCTTCTGCATTTCTCTTATTTTCAGCTTCCTCTTCTTCTTTCTTTCTTCTTTCCTCCTCTTCTCTTATTTTTCTTTCTTCATTAAAAAGCATTAGATGATCTGTTAATCTAGCATCTAAGACTCATTTAATTAAATTTTGATTAAAAGAATTTTGAAATTTATTGTTACTTATAGACTCTAAAATATAATTATGAATTTCTGTGAGCTCTTCTTGGTTTAGTCATTTTAAGGTATTACTTAATTCCTTAACAATAAAATCTAATTCTGGCTTACTAGAATTAATAATACTATTTATTTCAAATATGGCTTTATTTAAATTTTCCATTTTCATTATTTATTTATATAAAAATCTTTTATATTCTAATTTATATGTTTTTTTAAATTTATCATATAACCCATCTACAAAAGCATCAAAATTATTAATTGAGTTATTAAAAAAAGAGTATATTTCTTGATCACTTGGATTTTTTATAATAAATTTATCAAACTCTTCTATTTTAGAGTCAGATAGAGATGATAATATCTCTGTTTGAATCCAGTCATCAAAAACTTTCAATGTTTGCTCTATAAGAAGTGGTAGTGCATTGTCTTCTTTAAATCACATTTCCAAAAGCATATTTTTTATAAATCTTGCATTTGAGTTAATAAAGGTCATTTTTATTTTTTATTAATTAAAACATTTAAATATTGTCCTGTCATTTGTGTGTATTATCCTCCGTGTATAGCCCCTGTCATGCCCACCAATGGCCATCTCATGAGCTAGGATAGTCAGGATCATTTGGAATATTTGGAGTGTTTTCTGAAATTGCATTCAACTTCACTCAGCTAAACCTATCAGCACTTACATAATTTTCTTGTCATATAATAGATTTTCATCAATCAAAATTAAACTGAAAATCAATGTCTGTTTTACCATTCGTTTCTTTCAAAAATTCTTCAATATTTTCTAAATTTCTCAAAACAAATAGATTTTGATTTCACACATCAGCTCAAGCATTTTCCGCAAAACTGATCAAATCATTAACATTGCTACTAGAGGTTGCTTGTCTTATACTATCAGTAGTTGCTTGAGAAAAGGAACCTCTATCTAATATATTTTCTATAGAAGATATTTTTTCTTCAATCATATCCACAGTAAAGGAAGATGCGTCTGCAGGAGTACCATCCACTCCAGCAAAGTAGTCAGCCTTTACAACACTTGTGTCAATTGGCATAGATGACAGTTGATCTGCTATATCTTGAGAAAAATTAGATCATGATTCAAATTTTCATAAAGAATAAAATATTTCTGATGTTCACAAATCGTTAATAGATGTTGTTGATGTTATATTAGTAGCAATATCAGAAACTTCACCAATATCTACATCTCCATGATCAACATTTCCTCATCATATCCAATCCAAGAAATGACTTAATCATAGAGTAATTCATCATATAGCTCAATATATTGCAGCAGTTCTTCATCATGTTTTCCACATTTCTTTTCTTCTTTCTTTTTTAAACAATTTTAAGAATTTTTTAAAATCTCCATTATATCATGCTGAGTAGTGATCGTACTGTGTCTCATTTCTAATATCATCTTCAGTTGTAATAGTACTGTCCCACAATTGAAGTCTTTTTAAAGAAAGTTCTTTAAGCTTATATAAATCACTCATTGCTTCATTATAGTTTGTCTCTCTATGAAGTTCATCAACTTCTGGTCTAGAAGTATTAACTCTTTTTTTCAAAGAAAAAGCATTGTGTCATGTTTTCTTTTGATAATCCAATCAAGCAATTATTCTAGAAAGAAGTCACACCAAATCATCTCTATCTTTGTTTGAAAATTGAGGTTTAGATAAAATTTTTTCTATTTCTGTTTTTATTTCATTATAATTTCAGATATTATCTAAATATTTCAATTCTATCAAATCTTTTTGATTAAGCATATTAGTTTTATTGTCTCTATCTTTTATATATTCTTTTTCTATAGAGTGTTTTTTTCTTTTAGTTTGGGCAGATTTTTTACCTGCAGCTAAAGATCATGCAACAATAGAACCAGATATTATAGCTCACAACGGTCAAAACAAAACACCTCACAAAGCGGCAGTTCATCATGTAGCCAATACTTTTGTTGGGAATCTTCGCCACCTATATCATTTTCCATACATTGTGTTTCATAATTTAGCAACCGGGTTCCACCAAGATTGGTTCTCTCATTTTTTAGACTCTATATGATCTACAGAACGTCATTTGGCTAAAAACCTAATGTTTAAGTTCACTCTATTTATCATAGATTGTCCAGCAATCATAGTAAGTGTTCCTATATGTGCCACCAATTTTTTTGAAATATTTTCATATGAGTCTTTTAAATCAAGCTGATCAGCACTAGAAACCAGTTTGTTGTAGTGAGAAAACAATAATGGGACCAAATTATTTGTTCTTGTAAAATTTTCAAATAGTTTTTTAAGGTCATCAGCTAATTTGTCTGATTCTGATGAATTAAGAACGCCTCCACTTGCTCCTGTAAGCGCTGCTGTAACTGCTTTAGTAACCTGATAAGTTAATTCATTTTGTGTTTTTTGTATTTTCAACGATTGTAATATATCCGATCCAGATTTTTCTATAGATACTCACTGTGATTCTAAACCATCAACAAATCACCTATGAGAAGAAAAAATTATTTTTAATTTTTGTTCAAATTCAAGATCTGACATAACAGACCCGCCTTCATAATACGATAATGCTAAATTTGATATATCAGTATATATAGGATGTGTCGAGGTTTCATCTAGTTCCATAATACTTTTGACTCATTGTCATCCATGTACTTTAGCAATATTTGCCCAATTTCATCTAATGTTTAATCATGTTTTTTTACTATCCATATCTTTTAATTCCTTTTTATACTTTCTCATCCTAAAAAAATCTCACAACATTGCCTGTTTCATAGCTACCAGCATTCTACCAAATTTAGTGTCTTTGTTTGTTAACGCATCTACATATTCTCTAGAGTCTTCATTGTAAGTTCTTTCGTCTGATATATCTTTCATTGTTTGCCTCATATCTGAAAAATTAACATCTAGCTTATCATCTAAAGATCAATAAGTTAGTGTTGGCGTTGGTGTTGGCGTTGATGATGAATCAACATCTAACTTAATTTTTATATTTTTAGTTAAAGCAACTTTTCATTTTGCTGGATTCTTAACATTTTTAATTCATTTTATAGGTATATCCAAATCTAAAGGGAAAGTTGCAGAAATTTCTGTAGCTGTCATTTGCGACTGAATAGATGATAGATTTTCTAGTTTAAGATTAAAATTAGCCTCCAACAAACCACCTTGCTTATTATTGATTCAAATTTCCCCCAACTTAACCTTTTTTCAACCTATATCTATAAACAAATCTACATCAGAAAAATCATCCTTTTGTACATCAAATTCCAAAACATCTCAAGAAACATTTTCTAAACTTACTACATAAGCAGGATTTGTTTTGATTGTGTTAGCCTCTAACCTATATGTTTCTATATCATTAGCTGATCAATTTTCAAACTCTGTTGTTAGATTTTGATTTTTTATTATATTTGTTGTTCAATATTTTTCTACTCACAAATCTATATCTCATTTTTTTGTATTGATATCCTTTAAAGTTTCATATTCTGGATCTACATTTTCCAACTCTTTTTTTACATTATAAATTCATTTTATTTTAGGAATTTCTAACTTAATTAATTGTCCTTCAATAGTGTCTTTAAATTGTTTATACAAGGTGTCTGTCATTTTTCCATCTTCAATTATTTTATTCACACAATAAAGGTATAAAACAATACGGATTGACACCTCTCTTTGTATATCATTTGGTTTTGTATATAACTTACTGTGTTGTATATGAAAAGTGTTTTTGGTTGTTTTAACTCCTTTAACAAATTTATCTATATTTGCAGCCAAATCAGTTATATCTTTAGCATTCAATATTTGTGTTATTCCTGGCAAAGAGGTGTTTTTTGCTATATCTCTTATATCAAATGTTTTTCAACCAAACAAAGTCCAACTTTTATTTTGCTCATCTAGGTGTTGAATTTTATCTAAAGCGTCTTTTACTAAATTTTTTATTTCAGTATTTTTTGCAGCATCATTTAAAAGTTTACCAGGTAATTTTGAATTAATTTTATTTGTCCAAAAGTCTACAATATCATCATTTTTACTTAAATCAATTTCTTTGCTAGAGTTTCATAAATTTTTCTCAAATTCATTTTTTTTATTATTTAAGGCTATTTGTAGATGTTTTAAAATATTTTCATCATCTGTTTCTTCTGCAATATTGTCTTTTAAAATAGAAAAAATATCTGCTTTATGTTTTGCAACAATATTGGCCATGTCTTCAAGATTTGAAGAAACAGTTTGTATTGAATTTTCTATTTGTTCTAAATGTGGGCTACCCTTTCATTTTAACATTTTATTAAAATAATTAAATAAAAGCTTTTGTTTATTACTTAATTATAACCAGAACTTCTTTTTTTGTCAAATTTTTAGGGACTTTTTTAGATCAAAAAACAGTAGAGTAGAACTATATTTTCAAAAAAACAAAAAAATCCAAACAAAATTTTGGACTTTTTTGATATTTTAGTACTAAAAAACCTAAGTTCTTATTCACATTCTCCTATATCTTCTCAATCATCTTATTATAGCTGATGCTATTGCTGGATTTGACAAGACAATATTTTCATTTATAGCCAAATACGCTCATCATGTAATAATTCATCTATTTCTATTGATATTTCACACAGGAAATCAAACTGGAATCATTCCAAAACGCAACTGTCATCACTGAGTAGAAACAACATAATCTTGTCCAGAGACAGTTACTATAAATCATATTCATCATCTTCTGTTTAATAATGCTTGTGCCTTAGGATCTTCCGCTTCTTTTCTTATCAATTCTTTATAAACAGTTTTCATTATTTGTATCTGCTTTCATTCTAGTATTTTATAAGATAATATTGTTTCTAAATTGTTTGCTACAATTTCTTCTCAATTATAATTCACAATAAATTTTTTATTTTCATAAGAAATTCTTACTCACTCTACTTCTGTATCAAAAGTAAATTCCTCGTTTCTTCTTTTTCGCAAAACTCTCCCTACCCTTTCGCCTCATATTTTAAATTTATTCTGACTTTTTCTAGTCATTCAGTTAATATAATTCCTATTTTGACAAGTCATTATTGTATTAAAATGTTCTGCTAAAGTGCGAAGATAGTCTTCTAAATCGTCAATACTTTCTAAATTTCTAAAATTTTCTTCATTAAAAACATCATGCCCATTTTCTCTAATTAGAAGGTTTGGTTGAGAAACAATGTTGTATGTATTTCATCATGCTATCAAATCATGATTACCAAAAACACTTTGCATTTTTTGCACAAACTGTTTATAAATATTAAATATCAAATATACTTTTGTAGTTGCTCAAATTTGGTTATTTCACAACATTAAAGTAATTAGTTCATATATAGAATTAGCTCCAGTAAATTCAAAATTAGCTTGTTCGTCTCAAGTTATATTTATAGTTGCAGATATATTGTTCCAAGAATTCATATTTAATCTAATATTTTGATTTATAGACCTACCAGCTACATTTATATTGTCTGAAATATTATAATCACTTCAAGCAAAAAAACTAAAATAATTGTTTGTAGATATGTCTGTAATTTTTCTTCTTGTTTTTCATTTAAATAATCAAGTTAATTTTTTCCATCCCCTAAACCCGCCTGAATGTCTGTTTTGATGTCTAACAGCCAAATTATGTCTAGCAGAAAATGTTGTAAACAGTCATGGAAGCAGACCATTTGTAATATTTCCTACACTATTCAACGCTTGTTCTTGTATAAATTCATTCACCTGTTGATTAATTAAATCATCTCTAATACAAAATCAAATATTTGTTCTTTGAGCTCTCAATCTATCTAAAAAAACATCTCTAGTTTTTGTATTAAATTGTGTTGGATTTATCAAAACATTTCTAAGTGCACTTCTATATCAATTATCTCAACCAACAGATTCATCTGCTATTTGATTTGGAAAAAAAGCCTGTAAATTTGCTAACGAATAAGCATTAGCAGGATTTCATCAAAGAAATCAAACATCATTATAAATATGATCTACTAATATATTTTTTTGAAAATCTGACAATCATCATCCAGCATTATTTATTCTCTCTAAAATATATTCTCTTAAAATATTTTCTGAATTAAGTGTATAAAAATTATTTAATCTGTTGTTTATTGCATTTTCATAACTTTCTGTAACTGTAAATGGTTCAGCAAGAATAGTAGCAACAGAAGTTTGTTGTTTTATATTAAATTTAACTTTTGATTTTGTTTGTGCTTGAGCTCTACCAGCTCATCAACTAACATAAAATTCTAATTCTATTGTTAAAGGCTGATCTGCCGTTGTAAGTCCAGCAAATAAAGTAGGAGGCACATTTATTTCTAAATTATTTCAATTTATATTTAAATTATTTCCTAGTCAAATAGTCCAAGTTCTTCTTATGACTCTACCATTGGCTGTAGTAATACTAACTTGTTTGTTGGTCTCTCATGGTTTCTCTAACCTAAAATTTCATCCTCACACAAGACTCCCATCAAAATAATTGGTAAGATTTATTGTAGTAGGCACTCAAGCATACACATTAGGTGTATTTGTAGGATCTATAACACTATCTGTCTGGTTTTTAACGTTTTCTATATGACTTATCAAGTTGTTAACTATTCATAATAATGTTGCAACTTCTGCACTAACTCCAGCATGATTTATAGTTTGTAAAGATGATAGTAGATCTTGCAATAATTGTAAATTATTGTCAGAATATTCTAAAAAATTAGCATTATCTCAGAGGGTGGTTGATAAGTTAGTTAATATTGCCCTCATAGATGCTTCCTTGGTAGCTATTTGAGCAGGAGTACCAACAGAAAAATCTATAGTATTTATTTGATTTAAATTGTTTCTTATTGCATTATCACGAATTATTGCCATTTAAATAATAATTAAATAAAACTACTCTTCCAAAATATACTCATTCAAAATATCGTTTTTAATACTTTCCAAAAGTCCAGGATAATCTTCAAGTCTTTCATTCAGCAATTTATCCAAAAATGTGTCATCCTTACTATTTATCCAATTTTTCATATCTTCCTCTGTCAAAACTCACTCTACCACATCCAAAAGCTCTTCTTCTATCATATCATACAATACATCCTTTTCTATCACATCTCACCCTTTTTCATATTCTACAATATAATTGTGAATATAATCTACTGTCTCTTTTAAAGTTTTCATTTGTTATTAATTTTAATAAATAAATTTTTTATACTACAATAAATTGTCTTTTATAAGCTTTATGATAATAATCCAATCTAGTTTTTATAGCTGAAATAGTTTTTTTATCTGCATCACTCATACTATTTTTATCCATTTTAGATTCTAAATCATTTATAAATTTTTGTTTTTGTTCACTAAAAATTTTATCAAATGTGTTTACATCTCTAACCTTAAAAAATTGATTTAAATTTTTCATTCCTGCCCTTATTTTTCATCATTCCACAAAACTTGATTTTGTCATAATATACTTAACTCATTTTTTAGGATCATTTCATATTTTATTTAAAGCCTTCACTGTTTTGTTCATAATATTACGAGAACGGATATTTCTTCTAAATAATAATTGAGGTCAAGTCAACATGGTTTGTCCATCTATATTTATCTTTCCAGCCAGCTTAAATCCAATCCATCTTGTCTTCAATTTAGCTATTTCTTGAGAGTCGTATTTTGGTAATTCTCCAGCATATTTGTCTCTAAGAGCTTTTTTTTCTAAAGCTAATTTTTTTATAACTCACTGAAGCTTTTCTATGGTTTCTTTATCTCAAGAATTTTTTGCTTTTTTAATATCTTCCAAAAGTTTAGAATTTTCTTTTGTAAGAGTCGCTTCTTTTTTTTCCAACTCACTAATCAAATCCTCATAAAACTCCTTATCGCTTTCATAGTCTGCCAATTGTCTTTTCAGATCTTTGATTGTCTCCTCTTTTTCTTTAGCATTTTCCTCCCTTTCTTTTTCAATCTCTTCTTTAGTTTTTTCTGTAGAATCTGTTTCATCTTCTACAAGAGATTCTTCTTCATTTTCTTTTTCTTCATCAAGTTTGATATTCTTTTTTTCTTTTAAAATATCTCTAATTTTTGCTGAAATTTCATATTCTTCTTTTGTTTTTGATTCTTCCAATAAAGAATTTAAATCTTCATCAGAAAGGTTTGATAATTCTTGTTCTACATCCTTTTCATCATTTAAAAGAGAAATAATGTCCTCCAACGACATTTTTTTATTATCTTCAGCGGAAGCAACTACATTTCTATTCATTTTTATAAACCTAAGAAATAAAATTTTTATCAACTCTATTATATAGTAAAAACAGTTTTTTATCAAATTTTCCTAAAAATTTACACATTAAGATTTGACAAACGCAAAAAAATACCTATAATAGTTTGTGTTAATTTTATCAACAAAGTATTTAAAAATGTCAAAACCAAATTATGCATGACAAGCTGTTGGATGAGTAACTCATATTGGGCTCACTCCTGTACAAGGAGGGATAACTGTAGCTGATGCCGTATGAGCAAGTGTACACACGGTTTTAAATACAGGGAAAAATCTATTAAAAACTCTTGCTTATCCTTTTTCAACTAAAACATACAAACCACAACGAAATGAATTGTGATGAATCTGGAAAAATTTTTCTAATAGACAAAAAGATCATCGAAATAAATATATTGCTCCATTCAAGTGAAATCCAAATGAAGCCCCTTTATTGGCTAAAGCTACTTGATGACTAACTCATTTTGCTACAGCGATACCAACTACCGCAGTAATGACAACATTAGATGCCTCTTATTCTGCAGTAAAAACACCACGATCAATTTTAAAAAACATATGAAAAAGTATCCTATATCCATTTAGCACAAAAAGCTGGAAACCTAAATTTAAACAAGATCTAAAAGATATTTGGTGAAAAGAAAAATGATTTGCTGCTAGAACAAAAAATAGCTGGCATGAAGTATTTGATGTAATACCAAAAAAAGAAAAATAAACAATATTTATTCAAAAACATTAAAATAATAATCTAACAAACAAAAAATAATCCTTTTAAAAAACTCACAAAACCAGTGTGAGTTTTTTTCTAATAAAAAAGTCTTCCATTTTTTGACAAATAAAAAAAAATGATTAAAATAGTAATACTTTATATTATTTTCAATAACATGAACAACGCTTTAAATAGAGTAAAAAATACTGTTGCCATTCCAGTTAGAATGTGAGGAACTGCTGTTGTAACATCTGCCGACCTATTTACGACTTTAAATACATATTTCAAAGATTCATATGAACTTATTGCTAATACAAGTCAAGAAGTCAAAAATGTATTGTTATGAGCTTGGAATCATGGAAAACGGTATCATAAAGCATTAAATATCCCACTAAGTCCGATAATTGCTACATGAACTGCCATTGAATGAATAGTTAGAAGTGCTGTTCAACCTGCAATATCTTGAATTATAAATGCTTGGAACACAGGAATCAATACAATTAAAAATGCACGAAAAGGTTCTTTTGGAAGGATTTTTTCCAAAAGACCTCTTTCTGATTTTTCCTATAATCATATAAAAACTAAACCAGTAACTTTAAATAATTGGTTTGCAAAAGCACAATTTGCTAGAGGAAAGAGTGAATGAACTAATGTGGCAATTCCTGTTCCAGTTAAAACTAAAGAAAAAAAAGATGAAAACAAAAAGGAAGAAAAAGATAGTAATAAAGAGAAAAAAGATAAAGACAATAAAAATACAAAAGAAGAAGAAAAAAATAATGATTGAACAAAAAACGAAAACAACAAGGGAAGTGAGGAAAAAAAAGATAGTAAAAAAGAGAAGAAAAATGAAGACAATAAAAATACAAAAGAAGAAGAAAAAAATAATGATTGAACAAAAAACGAAAACAACAAAGAAAATAAAGAAAAAGAAAAATGATATACACAAGCAGAGGAACTATTGAAGGATACTAAATATTGAAAAACAATTTATGATAAAAGACGTAAAAGTCTCCCTGAACTAATCTTTATTTTTGATGACAGTTCAAGTACTTGAGAAATAAAGGGGAATGAAAACAAAGTAATTGTTTGAACTAAAATACCTTCTGATGAAAAACAAATTGCACCATTAAATAACAAAAAAGATGCCAAAGAGCAAAGTAGACACGTTTTGTTACACGAATTATGACACATAGTAATTCACAACAATCTATCAAATAAAAAAGTAGAAAAAGCCATTAAACTATCCAAAAATATCTTTGAAAAAGACAAAAAAACAATTAGTCCATTAGCTCAATTAAGTGTATACAAAAACTCAGAGAGTAAAGCAAATGAAGACTTAACAGAAATGTTAGCACTATATGCAAATAAGCCTGAAAACCTAGATCAGTATTTATCAAAATTGACCTCTGACAAAAAAGAGGATGAAGAATATAGAGATAAATTTAAATTAGCAAAAATTTCTAATGATGATGTAAATACTATAAAAGATGCTGTAAAAGAATTAGTAGATAAGTAATAATTATTTAGAAATATACAATTATAAAATTTAAGGATTTTTTAGATCTCTTGCAACAATATTCACTTTAAATGACAACATTGTCTTCTGAGCATAGCGAAGAATCCATTGGCAGATCCTCCGTCATTCTGAGCGTAGCGAAGAATCCATTGGCAGTATTCTTGTAGTAACCCTCTTTCTGTTAATGGATATTTCGCCCTATGAGCTCAATATGACCCCAGTGTCGTCATTCTGAGCAAAGCGAAGATTCCATTTGCAGAATCCATTACACACAACCCTCTACTATAGGAAATATATTGAAAAATATATACTTATTGGTTATAATTTATAGGGAATATCAAGTGGAATAGAGGATTTAGCCCCTCTAAAGCTTTTAGCTTTTGTCAAAGTCTATCCCTATTCCACTCAATCTATTCAAGAATTTATAATAGGTTAAGCTTCGAGCTTTGATAACCAAGTAGACTATTCTGTAAATAGATTTTGAATTCCCTTTTTACTTTTTACCCACTTCATCATGACACTAAAAGTATCATTTAAATGAGTTAATCCTCAAGACATTAATGTCCTGGGATTGGATGTGGCAAAAGCTAAGATTGATATTTGTTTTCTCGGCTCTAACCATTCCCAATTTTATCAAATTGCTAACAATTCTCAAGCTATTTCTCAATTTTCACAAGAATTAAAAACTTTAGGGTTGAATGCAACAATTCCCTTCGTTTTAGAATCTACAGGAAGTTTTCATCTCCTATTAGCAACATTACTTAAAAATGATGGTTGGAATGTTAAAGAGATTAATCCTATCATAACCCATCAGTACATCAAACACACCGTAAGAGGAACTAAAACTGATACTACAGACGCTCAATTGCTTGCAAAAATTGGGCTCATTGAAGGAGATAATCTTAAGTCATTTGATAGAGATTTGAATATCATTAAGCTAAGAATGTTTATCTCTTTCCTTGCTCATCTAGAAACACTTATCCAACAATCAAAAGCGAGTTTTAATGCACTTGAAAAAGGATTAACCACTTTAGGATTATGAAAAAGCCAAGAACTAGAAAAAATGAAAGAAGCAATAAAAATTTTAGAGCAAAGAGCTAAAGGGTTAGAAAAAGAAATCCTTAATATCCAGCTTAGTCCAGAAGCACAAAAACAAGTTGACTGCTTAGATTCTATTGTAGGAATTTCTCCCTTCACTGCAAAAGTTGCTTATGCACTTTTTGCTCATAATACTTTTAGTTCTAAAAGAGAGATGTTAGCTTATGTAGGCTTAGATCCTAAACTTAAACAAAGTGGGACCAAAACTTGAGCATTAAGGATCTCTAAAAGAGGTCATCCTTATATGAGAAAAAGATTATTCCAATCTGCATTCTGTTCTTTACAACATTCTCCTTATTTCAAATCAATTTATGATAAACACATCCAAAAATGAAAACATCATTTTATTGCTGTATTAGCTGTAGCTAAGAAAATGATCTATATTATGCGAGCTTTATTGAAAAATAATACACAATTTGACCATAATTATCATCTTTTAACTACCTAAAATTCTTTATTACTCTTGATTTTCCTTATAATAGGACTTTGATGTAAAGAGGGGGTCGGGGGGAGATTTTCACACAGCATTGTCATTCTGAGCA